>ENA-OQMX01000248-OQMX01000248.1-human-gut-metagenome-genome-assembly--contig:-NODE-248-length-13935-cov-7.176999_pt1 | contig 13935 bp, 15 predicted proteins | sample MGYA00242622_ERZ504866 | MGnify/ENA primary metagenome ERZ504866 (study PRJEB26092, sample SAMD00036422) | human gut metagenome | host: Homo sapiens | study: EMG produced TPA metagenomics assembly of...
GATCAATCAATTTTGGAAAGATAAACTGACCGATGTTCTTATCCACAGTGTGAAAGCTGACGATGGCATACTTATCCATCTCTCTACGGCAGAATATGAACATCTGTTTGATTGGAAGAGAATTTGCAGGGAAGTGAAAGTCATCCAGCCCCTCTTTTATGTTCGCCAGAAGGATGGTAGGCTGAAAATGCAGGCTGTGTGGGCTAAATCCTGCCGTGGAGCTATGGTGAGATACATTCTAAGCAACCAACTTGCTACTCCAGAAGAATTGGCAGCCTTCAGTTACGAAGGTTTTGAATACGCACCAGAATTAGGAGAAGTGGCTTTTCCGCATTTCGTTCGTAATATAACAAAATAGTACTTTTTTACTTTTCCTACATCAAAGATGATATCTTAGAAGACAAGGGAGCGGACTAGGCAATGCTTTAGTCCGCTCCCTTGTTTAATTTAGTTTAAATCCTGAACAATTCTTGTTTATCTCTAGGTAAAATTGTATCTTTGCCGTGGAGAAAGTTATGTTCAGCACTGCTGAACTTGTATTCAACACTGCTGAACTTAAGTTCAACACTGCTGAACATAGATTCAACATCGCTGAACGGAGATTTCTTCTAAAGATAAAGACTATTATCCTTAAGAGTATAGGTGAATGCATTTAAGGATGCAAACCATCTCTTCCAGGACTATGGTATATCTTTATAAATGATGATGTAGAACTTAATAAGGAAAGGAATCGATATGGCAAAGTACATGTTACAGGAGATGTCGGATGTTCATCATACCGGCATGCGTAAGGTTTATCCCAAGATGGTAGTCAACCGCACTCTATCTCGCAAGGAATTCATCGAAAGGATGCAGGGTTATCATCGTGGCATTTCGCCAAGTACCACGGAGGCAGTGCTGATGGATGTGGAAGAAATACTGGTTGAGATGCTCTCCATGGGCTATAATGTGAATCTGGAGGGCCTCGGTACCTTCTCTCTATCCTTGGGTTTCGAGGATGACAAGCCTACGGAGATGCAGGGCGATGATGACAAGATGACCTATCGCAAGGTAGGCGTAAGAGATGTGAACTTCAAGGCATCTCCCGATTTCATCAAGTCTGTGAAGCAGGTAGCCGACCGCGATCTGGAGCGGGATATGGGTGGCGTGAAGCTGATATTGAAAAAGAAATATACCCGAGAGGAGCGCATCGCCCGAGCCCTGGATGTCATCGATGAGAATGGCTTCATCGGTCTTACCGACTATGCCTACATCAACAACCTGAGCCGCACCGCCGCTTCCTTGGAGCTGAAGGAGATAGCCCATGACGAGACTGTTCCCATCCGCTCTGTGGGTCAGCACAGCCATAAGGTTTGGGTGAGGAGAAAAAAATAAGATAAAGTATGATTTCTCATCATTTTCTTTGGTATTTCCAATATGAGCCAGGCAGAGCAGGAAGCCTATGTGGCAGAAAGCCTCAACCGTGCTCTTGATGAAATGGAAGCTCATAAGAAGAATGGGACTAAGCCGATGGATGCTCGTGATTTGTTGAGAAGACTTCGGGAAGAGGAGGCGTAGTATGAAGGTTAAGATTTATACGGAAAAAGAATTTGAGCGACAACTTAGAAAGCTTTCCAAGAAATATCGTTCAATGCTTGATGATTACGATGCTTTTTTACCGCTCGAAATGACATCCGCAAACTTTGCCCTGTAAAACTTTGCACGCATCTTCTTCTTTTCGATACCATCAAACATATCGGCAAAGCACTCGTCTTGTTGATAAGGCAAATAACCATAGAACGACATATGCCACATACAGCAAGCTGCTATTTCTGCATTGCATTCCTTTACGTCATCTTCAATGCCAAGTTTCTTGGAAAGACTGTCTTCCCAACGGTCTCCTTCCAGTGGATAGGCATCCAGATAGATGCCACTCTCATCCTTGTAATATGAAATGCGAGCCTCTTTAAGTTCTATTCGCTTCGGGTCTGTCGGGATAAGATGGCGCAGATAGCCAGCCCCCTTGTTTTTTATAATTCAGTGCAAAGGTATTGTGCAAGGTATGCCAAATTAGGTTGCCCCTGATTTGCAACAAAAAAGTAGTATCTTTGCCCCTGATTTGCAACAAATGCGTATGTTTAGACGAAATATCATCAGTGAACTGGAGGCTTGGAAGCAAGACAAAAAGCATAAGAAGTCCCCAGCACGGAATCGTGTCGGGGACGTTTGTGTGATAAAGTTAACCCTATGCCAACTGCAAAGAGCTGATGCGTTGGCCTATCTCCTGAACGGCACGATTGAAAATGCTTTTCTGCTCTGCATTGAGCGTGTAAACATGACCACGAACCTCTGAGCCATTGAGACGCTGGGAGAGCCATGCAGCACTTTTGCCGAAGTATTTCTGTGCGATGTATCTAAGTGGCAGCAACTTGTAATCATCCTCTGCAAGTTGGTCACGCAATGTTAGAACTTCACTCTGAAGCTGTTCCATCTTTTGGTTTATGAAAGCCTTAGCCTCCTCTCTGTCACTATCATCAGCATGTAATTTGATGTAGTTTAAAATCTCAGTTTTTCGAGTTTCGCTCTTTTCGTCTTCCTTGCCTGCAAGAGAAGCGTATTCTTTAAGTAAATCTGTGTTATTATTCATATCTTATCTTGTTTTTAATCCTCTCCCAAATCCCGAAGGATGGGATTTTTAATTCTTTTCTTTCTTAATCAGATCTGAAAGCTGGTCTAAAACGCTGTCTGTAAACTTCCAATAAGTTTCGTCATCAATGTTGTATGCATCTCTCAATCTGATGTAATCACTAAGCAGTTTTTTCTTTATTCTAATCTGCTTTTCTAACTCTTCTTCATTCATTTGTTGAATTTTAAATTGTAGTATATCATGTTAGCTGATCACGATGCAAAGGTACATAAAACTCTTTTAATAACCAAACAATACATAAACTATTTTTTATGTTCTGCTTGTTTTAACATATCTGTCTATAAAGTAATACTAAAAAGTCGTATCTTTGTCACTGATTTGCAACATAAGCGTATGAATAATTCAATTAGCTTATTGCTTTCGATATAATTAAGGTGGACAATGCTTTTGGGGAATAGCAATGTCCACCTTATTATATATATACATCTAAAAAATCTTTATTCTGCCAGTCGGATGCTCATCGGGCTTACGGTGATGAGGCGCTTCTTGTAGAGGTCGCCTATGGCACGCTTGTAAACCTTCTTGCTCACGTGGAAACGCTCATAGATGTCGTCGGCTTCGCTCTTGTCGCCAAGGTTGCACTCGCCGTCATTATCCAGCAGATACTGATAGAGGGTTTCTGCGAAATCGGCAGTCTGCTGAATACCGGTCTTCTGCAGGGTGACATCTATCTTTCCGTCAGGACGAACTCTTCCGATGTAGCCCTTCATCTTGTCACCCGTGTGGATGTACTGGAAGATCTGGTCCTGGTAGAGGAGACCTGGATACTGGTTGTCGATGATAACCTTGAAGCCGAGGTCGGTCTTCTGCCAGATGAGGAGATCCACCTCATCGCCATGCTTGTAGTGAGGATGGTCTTCGTTGAGATAACGCTCTATCTTGGCAGAGGCAACGATGCGATAGCTCTCCTCGTCGATGTGGATATGCACGATGTAGGAGTTGCCGAGCACCATGCGCTTCTTCTGCTCGCGGAACGGGCAGAAGATGTCCTTCATCAGTCCCCAGCCCAGGAAGGCTCCGTATTCGTTGACCCATTTCACTTCGAGATAGGCGAAGTCGCCAACCTTAGCCAATGGGGTTTCGGTGGTAGCGATGAGGCGCTCATCCTGATCGAGATAGATGAAGACATCCAGCTCGTCGCCGATGCCAGCGTCTTCAGGAACGTAGCGGGATGGAAGGAGGATTTCTCCCTCGTCACCACCATCGAGATACAGACCGAAATCTACTTTCTTTACGATGCGAAGGCGATTGAAATCGCCGAGTTTTATCTTTTTGCTCATATAATATTATCTTCAGTTTTTTCTTCTATTATTTGTGCTTCTGTAATTTCTATCTCTTCCTGGCTATCAGCAGCTCCTGCCTCCACCGTCTTCTCTATCATTCCATCCTTGAGATGGATGGTGCGATCGGTGATGGAAGCGAGGCCCTCATCGTGGGTAACGATGACGAAAGTCTGGCCGAACTTGTCTCTGAGATCGAAGAAGAGCTGGTGAAGCTCTGCCTTGTTCTTGGTGTCGAGACTTCCTGATGGCTCATCGGCAAGGATGACGGCAGGATTGTTGACCAAGGCTCTTGCCACGGCTACACGCTGTTTCTCACCACCAGACAACTCGGCAGGTTTGTGGCTGGCTCTATCGCTCAAGCCCATGAAATCCAATAACTCCTCGGCACGCTCCTTGGCTTCCTTTCTGCCCTTTCCGGCGATGAAGGCAGGAATCATGATATTCTCCAGGGCGGTGAACTCCGGGAGAAGTTGATGGAACTGGAAGACGAAACCGAGATGCTGGTTGCGGAAATCGCTCAGTTTCTTGGTGCTGAGGCTGCGCACATCAATGCCGTCCACCTCTATACTGCCACTATCTGGCTTGTCGAGGGTACCGATAATCTGGAGAAGAGTGGTCTTGCCGGCACCACTCGGTCCGACGATACTTACCACCTCGCCCTTGTCAATATGCAGGTCGATGCCCTTAAGCACCTGCAGGGAGCCGAAGCTCTTGGTTATACCTTTTATATCAATCATTTTCTAACTCAAAATTATTTTGCAGGCAAAATTAAGCAAAATATTTGGAAATGCCTAATTTTAAGAGATAAAAAGAAGTAAGGAGGGATATAAAAAACAAAACGAGCCTTATTCTTGCAAATAAAGCTCGTTTCAGTACTCAATTCTGTATTACTTTCTATAAAATGTATGTGTTATTTCAACCCATCGGCATCGCCGGTGGTCTTCAATCTGTTGCTCTTTTCGCGAGGAGTGATATTCACTTTCTTCGCTATGGTGTTTTCGATAAGGTTGGCATCGAATGCCATCTTCTTGTCGGTGCAGGTGATATCCTGGAAGGTGAAATCTACCAGGCGGTATTTATCGCTCTTACCCACATCGAAGAAGTTGTCACAATCCATCTGGATGTTCTTGATGGAGATGTTGTTGCACTGGCACTGTTCGTATATTATTATATATTGGTTCTTTTTATATGTAATCTACGATAAACTCGTAATATTCTATGTTTTAGTATTACGAAAAGCTCGTAAAACGTTAAAATATAGCCGAATTTATGTTTTTTAACGCAGATTGTTTTGTGTTTATACGAAAAGTTCGTAGATTTGCAGCGTGATTTAGAAACAAGAATGTTGAATTTAAAAGAATAAAGATAGAAATATGGAAAAGCTGACAAATCAGGAAGAAGATATTATGCTTCGGATATGGCGATTGGGACGATGTGCCGTGAAACAGATTATGGAACTGTTGCCAGAACCTCGTCCACCTTATACTACAGTGGCTTCTATTGTGAACAATCTGAAGCGCAAGGAATATGTCAAGGCGGAGCGGGATGGAAAGGGTTATGTCTATTCTCCACTCATAGCCGAGAGCGATTACAAGCGGAAGTTCCTGTCGGGTTTCGTGAACAATTACTTCAAGAATTCCTTCAAGGAAATGGTTTCCTTCTTTGCCAAGGACGAGAAAATCAGTCCCGAGGACCTCAAGGATATCATCCGTGAAATTGAGAGTTCGGAAGAATAAATAACTGTAATTGAAAGCTTTTGCCCTTACAGGGCGACAGGTTTGCGCCCATAATAACCCTGGGCGTTGCCAGGGCTAGGAGCTTCTGCCCTTTCAGGGCGTGTGGAGCTAATATGCGAAAGTTCAATAACTAATTTATATAAAAACAGAAACTGTATGGCAATATATCTTATAAAAATCAATGTAGCCCTGATACTCCTTTATGGCTTTTATCGCCTCACGGTGAGCCGCGATACCTTCTTCGGTCTTCGCCGCCTTACCCTCTGGCTTATTTATGCCGTTGCCCTGATGGTTCCGGCGCTCAATCTGGAATATTGGGTGCGCGATACACCAACGATGGCGAGTATGGCGAATGTATATGCCGACACGTTTTATCCCGTGGTGGTTGTAAAGGCTCAGGCTCCCAGCATAACCTGGATGGATATGCTGCTGGGCATCTATTGGGCAGGAGTTGCCGTTCTCTCATTGCGTTTGGTATGGCAGCTCTTCAGTATCATCCGCCTTGCGGTTATTTCCCGGAAGCAGGAGGTGGAAGGCATTACAGTACATCTTCTCAGAGGCGAGGGGAGTCCGTTCTCTTTCTTCCGCTGGGTGTTTATGTATCCATCTACCCTGGAGGGCAAGCAGTTGCACGAAGTGATGGTTCACGAGTGCACCCATGTTTCGGGTCTCCATTCCCTGGATACCCTCTTCTCCGAGCTTTTCTCCATCGCCTGCTGGTTTAATCCGTTTGCCTGGCTGATGAAGCAGGAAGTAAGAATGAATTTGGAATATTTAGCCGATGAAAGTGTATTATCTGATGGCAACGCGCGCAAATCCTATCAGTATCACCTTCTAGGTTTGGCATATCGACAGCCGAATGAATCGACCAAGATTGCCAATAATTTTAATTTATTACCTCTTAAAAAAAGAATTAAAATGATGAACAAACGTAGAACCAGTGAAATAGGCAAGGCGAAGTACCTCCTTTTCGCACCTTTAGCAGGAGCGTTGCTTATGGTGAGCAACATCGAGAGTGTGGCTCGTGAGATTGGCGAGCAGATTCCGGAAGTAGCCGAGGTTCAGCAGAAGGCTGAGCAGGCTCTGAATGCTGATGTGGTTGTGGCGAATCCGACGGCTGAAGAAGCAAAAGCTGCCGCAGAAGCCAAAAAGGCAGAAGAAGCTAAGGCTGCTGAATTGGCAAAGTCGGAAGCTGAACAGAAGGCGGAAGCAAAGGCTTCTGATGCGATAGCCCCAGCTGATACAACCAAGAAGGTGGTTTATGATGTAACAGAGACGATGCCGCAATTTCCTGGTGGTCAGGAAGTGCTGATGAAGTATCTGGCTGCAAACATCAAGTATCCGGCTTCCGCCGTCAAAGCCAAAAAGCAGGGCCGTGTGATTGTAACCTTTGTCATTCAGCAGGATGGTAGCGTTTCCAAAGCCCGAATTGCAAAATCTGTAGATCCCGAACTGGATGCTGAGGCTTTGAGAATCGTGAAGGCGATGCCTAACTGGACTCCTGGTACACAGGATGGTAAACCGGTAAACGTAAAATATACCATCCCTGTTGTATTCTCTCTTCAGAAAGATGTAACCCCAGGGAAGAAAGAAGTAAAATAGAATATCAATTTCGGGTTATAAAACAACTCAATAAAAAAGAGCATAAATCTCAACTCAATAAAAAAGAGCATAAATCTCATCTCATTAATAGAGTATGAATTCTCTATTGGTATGTAGAATGAAAAGGGCGGTTTTCTTGCGTGATGCAAGAAGCCGCCGTATGCGGAACCGCATGTACGGTGGTGTGAGAGGTCGGTAAACATGAAAATAGGAGATAAACACCTATGATTAGTGTTTACCTCCTACTCGATTACTTCATTTTCTGCATCATCAGGCGTGATTTTTCCTTAGCCAAGGCTTGCATATCCACGGCAACATCGTCTTCATCTACGATTTCCACGCCCGTCATCGTTTCTATCACATCCTCCATGGAAACTACGCCGCGAAGGCATCCGTATTCATCTACAATAATGGAGATGTGCTCTCGCTTTTCCAACATCTTTTCCCAAATCTGATATATCGATTCTTCCTCGTTGAAGGAAAGTATCGGGCGCATCAGCTCGGATAATCGGGTTTGAAATTCATCGTCTGAAACCGATTTGAGAACCACATCCTTCAGAACGTAGCCCACGATATAGTCCTTATTGTTATCATATACAGGAATGCGTGAGAAATTCCACTCCTTCAGTTCGTAAAACTCCTTGGTGGTTAGATGCATATTAGCAGATTCTACCACGATGGATGGTGTCATCACCTCTTTTGCCTTAACTCCAGCCAGACGGATGCAGCTCTTGATGATCTTGCTTTCCGATTCACGGAAGATACCTTCTGTAGTTCCTACATCTACCATGGCCGAAACCTCTTCGCGGCTCATGGAAGCCTGGTGGCTCTTAGGCGTGAATACCTTTGTGATAAGTTCTGAGAGCAGTACCAGAGGGTAGGTGATGAAGATGAGTACCCGGATAATCTTGGTGGATGGCATTGCCAGCGAGCGCCAGTAAGAAGCACCGATGGTCTTCGGGATGATTTCTGAAAGCACCAGAATCAGCAAGGTGAGAATGGCGGAAATGATACCGAAGTATTCTTCGCCAAAGAGTTTGATAGACTCGGCACCCACGCCGGCAGAACCGATGGTGTGGGCGATGGTGTTGAGCGAAAGAATGGCACCCACTGGGCGATCTACGTTGTTTTTATACTGTTTCATCAACGAGGCAGTCTTGTTGCCTTGATTCTCCTTCATCGAGATAAACGACATTGGAGTAGAAAGTAGCACCGCCTCCAGGACGGAGCATAAAAAGGATAGTGACAGAGCACCTAAAAAATATAATATGATTAAACCCATGTAATTTTTAATTCGTTAATAATATGTTATCTCAAGCAAGATAGGTATTATTTCCGAAGACTGCAGTTGAGGATGTAATGGGGTACATTACATCTGTTTTGATTTGATATGAGCGTATTGGTAAATATCATCACAATTATGTTCTATTTTTCTGCAAAGATATGGATAAAACTATGAATCTGATGTTATTTTGTTGAATATTAGTGTGTTTTAATATGTTTTTAGTAAATATTTGTAAAGGATGTTGTTAGCTAGCAACTGATGACTCATGTTATTTTAGTGATTATATACAAATCAAAGGGGGAAGAGAACTTATTCTTTCCCCTTTGTTCTGTATATGAGTTACTATGTAATACCGTTAGTTCAATTATCGCATCTTGCGGTTTTTCCCATTTTCAACATTACAGCTGTATCTTTACAGCCTTTCCGTCATATTCCACACTCTTGCTTGCCTGCATAGGCTGATCGCCCGCTCCACTATTGGCATCCACCAGTACGATATGGAATCTGCGATGCTGGAGCATTCCCTTATAGCTGCCCTTGCGTGGCGCGATGTTCAGGGTTCTGTCTGCTTCATTCCATACAAACTGGATTTCCGAGAATTTACCTTTCTCATAGTTGTAGTTGTCGCCCTCATCCTCATAGAGCGTAAATTTACCATCAGCACCAGGATAGACACGGATTTCCAGCTCATCCCAAGGCTTCTCTGAACTATACTGCACTTCAGGACCGAATGGCAGGATGGTACCAGCCTTGATGAATACAGGCATGATGTCGATAGGACAAAGGCGCTGGATATCCTGACCGCCCTCATACTGGGCATTGCTCCAAAAATCATACCATTTATTACCCTTTGGCAAGTAAACATTCACTGGCGCAGCTGCCTTCCTTACATCAGGATAGATGGTATGCCCCTTCTTCTCCTTATCCTTCCAGGTATATAAAGGATCGGTTACCGGCTTCACCAAAATGTTACGGCCGAAGAGATACTCATCGTTCTGGCGGGAAGCCTTCTTGTCGGCCGCATAGTCCATTACCAGGGCACGCATCATGCTTCCGCTATTCTGTACACAGTCGCCAGCCGTACTGTAGATATAAGGCAAAAGGCGATAGCGCAGCTTGATGGCCTTAATCATAGCATCATAAGCCCAGTCGCCCTGCTTTCCGAATTCATACAGTTCGCTTACCATCGGCGAAGAACAGTGGTTACGCATCAATGGCATGAAGGTTCCCCACTGCATCCAGCGGGTCTGCAGTTCCTGAATGGCAGGGTTCTTTGGATTCTGTTCAAACTCCCAGTAGAAGAAACCACCCAGGTCGGTATTCCAGAATGGGATACCGCAGAGCGAGAAGTTCAAGCCTGATGGAATCTGATTCTTCATCTCGTTCCAGGAAGCCACCACATCACCGCTCCAGCAGATGGTGCCATAATGCTGAATACCGAGACTGCCGCTTCGGGTCATCTGGAGCGAACGCTTTGTGTTGCCCTTCATCGCTCTCTGGTGCTCGTAGATGCTCTTGTTGTGCAACAAAGGGAAAGCGTTCTTCACGCCCAACCATGAACCATCGTAGGTCTGATAGTTCTCGTCACCCGGCTTCTCAAAATGGTCTGGCTCCGTAGAATCGGTCCACCAGGCATCAAACCCCATCTGGTAGAGATGAGTAAGATACTTCCAGTAGAGGTTGCGAGCCTTCGGATTGAAGACATCGTATGGCATCACGCCACTGTTTCTTGGCCAGGTTTCGAAAGGAAGGAGGGCATTCATCTTTTTCAGTTCACGATACTGCTCTGTCCAAGGACCGAAACTTGCCCAGATGGAAATCATCAGATGGGCATCGTTCTTGTGAACATACTTCACCATCTCCTCCGGACTCTTCAGGCGAGGCTCTCCCTGCGCCTTCATCTGCTTCATATCTGTAGGAAGATACTTGGCATAGGCTGGGTCGCCCACCTTATTTATATAATATGGGTTCTGGAACTTCATCGCATTCCAGTTGGAGTCGCATCCCCAATACTGCCAGTCCTGCACGATGGCATCAGTAGGAATCTTCAGTTCGCGATACTTATCCAATACGCCTGCCAGTTCATCGCTGGTCTTATAGCGTTCACGGCATTGCCAGAAGCCCATCGTCCATTTCGGGAACATCGTAGCCTGTCCAGTCAGTTCACGGATGCTGGCGATGACTCCATCCTGCGTACCATCCTTGTACATGAAATAGTAGTCGGCGCAGGTTCCCACTTCGCTGGTAAAGGAAGTGCATGATGGCTGGTTGCCATTATCCTTGGATGCTACTACATCATTGAAATAGGTTTTTCCCGCATTGTCCCAGTAAAGACCATAGCCTTTCTCGCTGGTGAAATAAGGGATGGCGATATAGGTGTTATGATTCCAGAGTTCGATGTTCTTTCGGCCACGCTGATTCATATAAACATCACGCAGCTGTCCCAAGCCATAGATGGCCTCGTCGTCGGCAAGACGGAAGTCTTGCTCTATGCGGTACTTGCCCTTGTTGGCTTCATCCTTGCGGGCTTCCAGACGGGTCTTCGTATCGGTAAGCAGCAGCTTTCCATCCTTCGAAAGGAAGCGGATTTCGCCAGTCTGTTGGTTCAGTTCGACGGAAATTAAACTGGATTTAATATTTACAATATCTCCGTTTTCCTGTATTTGAACGCCCTTCATCTGCTGAGGCTTCAAGATGACAGAATAGCTTTCCTTCTGAACAGGAGCACCAAGTCCAGCATCTGATTTCAAGATGCGGACGATGGATGGAGAATAGAATTCGACGGTTACATTCTGCTGAGCCACCTGACGGGTGATAGACTTGGCAGCCATACCTTTCTGGGTGCCTGCCACCTTTACGCTTTTGGCGCAGAGTTCACTTGGAATGCCAACGGAAGCGATGCCCAAAAGGGCAATGAGAGATAAATTCTTTAGCATACTTTTGTTTATTATATTAGAGGGTTTATGATTTGTCCTATTCCAAATACATCAGATTGTATTTCGGTTGCAAAGGTAATGTTAAATGGTGGAAAAGGGATAAAACAAATTCCTTCTTAAAACACTTGGTGAAATAGCTGGGCGAGCTGAAGCCCGTTCGCTCGGCAATTTCATTCACACTCTGCTTACCTTCCTGAAGCAAGGCTGCTGCACGATGAAGCCGGATGCTGCGGATAAATGCTACGGGAGTAGTATTGGTCAGAGCCGTCAGCTTTTTATAAAGTCCTGTCCGCTCCATACAGAGATCCTGTGCCAGTTGTTCCACGCCATATTCGCCATCTTCAAGATGCTGTTCTATCAGGGCACGCACCTGAAGAATCAGCTCGGGTTCCCGATTGACAGCCTCGGCTGTTTCCGGTAGCAGGCTATCCTCTGACAAGGAAGGAATGTCATCTTTTGTGGAATCGGTATTTATTACATTTGCTTTCTTTCCTCTACGAAGATAAAGAGTGATGATGCCCACCAGAATCACGAGGAAAACCACCAAGCCAGCTATTGCCCATCCCGACTTCCACCAGGGTTGGTCTATTGTAAAGAAGAGGCCCAACATTGGTGAAACATAAATCAGACCATCGTGATAGGTTCCCAGCCAGATGGCTCCTTCCTTATCCCGATAAACCGTATTGATGCCCGTGGTGAGCGATTTTCCATCAGGCAAAGACAATTCCTTTACCTCGCGTGGAGTAGTTCCCAGCTTGAAGTCGAACATCAGATAACCATGCTGGCTGCTGATCAAAGCCTGATTGTCTGATGACATATTCAATGTATGCAAGAGGTAATCGCATGCGTATATCCTGGAATATTTACGGGTTTCCGGATTAAAATGCAGGAAGATGGAAGCATCCGTCTTGTTCTTTTCATCACGTCCGGTTCTTATCTGGTAAAACTGTCCGCTCTGCGTTAGAACGGTGAGCGAGGTGTTCTGATAATGCTGAGCTTCGGCTGCAGAATAGGCAGAAGCGGTATAGACCAGCTTATCATTCTGAAAAACCGCCACGATTCCTGAATCCATGAAAGCATAAACCTGTCTGCCATCGGTATCCAGATCCTGCAGACACCCCCATTCCTTCTTCAAATGGATTAGATTGCCATCCTGCGTATTGAGCAGCGAATCACCCATAACAACCCATACATTTTTCCTGCTATCTACAAACAGATCCTGAATGTCATTCCGGGTCGGACCGTTCCGCATCATTTTCATCTTATTCTCTTTTCCATTTCCAGACAGAGCGTCAAGGGGATGTTCCAGAATTCTGCCCTCTGCAAGCAGAATACAGAATATCTTCTGGTATTCCTTTACCCATAACCTGTCCTGGCTATCGGCATAAAGATGCGTCTGCCCCTTGTATTTCGTGATGCTTTCTGCCTTTTCTGCAGGAAGGGGAATCCATGAGAAACGCCTTCCATCATAGAGATTGATGTCCTTGGGAGTTCTCACAGCCAATCTGCCATCTGCCAACTGCATCATCTGTAGAACACGGTTATCGGAAAGCCCCTGTTGGGTATTGAGCACATAGAAATAATCGTTTGTCTCTACCTTCTGGGCAGAACTGGTAAGTATCCGGCCGCCAAAGTAGAGGAAAACGATGCATAGTTTGATGATATATGGTTTATAACTTCTCATAGAGCCTTATTGTCTATTTTCATTGCTGCTATTTTGCTTATTCTTTGCAAAAATATAAAAAAAGATTGAGACAGACAAGACAAGCAGGCAAAATTTTGAGGCTTTTACAAAGAAAAAGGCTCCCTTGTATGGAAGCAAGAGAGCCTTTGGCTATTGTTTTTCGTTTTTACATCCCGAATCTTTTCCTATCTTGGAGAGCCAGATGGAGTGGGGGATATTGTGCTGGCAGTGATGCCGGCAGACTTCTGTATTTTTCGGATGCTTTTCTGATGCATTACCAGATAGGTGGGGACGTACCTTGCTCAAAAGAAGATATTCTAGTGGTGGGTGGAGTGATTTGCAGAAAATATTTAAGGTGGATCATAAATCTCCTTTCACAGAATGTGGATTATGTTGAAAATAAGAGAGTTAAGTGTGAAAGGAAAAATCTCTTTATTTTGAGATGGTAATTGATGGCTAAGCTTAAATATGGCGATGTAGATAGTGAATAATGAGCGTCTTGTTAGTGAATAATGAGTGTCTTGATAGTGAATAGCGGGTGTCTTTGTTATGAATGTTGGGATGAAGCATAGTAACCAGAAGGATGAGGGATAGATATTGGCAGGCGAAAAGATGAAAGCCAAGAAAGCTGGTTTTGAATACAAAGTAAATCATAATAATCGTCTTGATTGCTCCAAATCGTTTTGATTGTTTATATACTAAAAAAAAGGTCGCACGCACTTT
>ENA-OQMX01000250-OQMX01000250.1-human-gut-metagenome-genome-assembly--contig:-NODE-250-length-13858-cov-2.898769_pt1 | contig 13858 bp, 9 predicted proteins | sample MGYA00242622_ERZ504866 | MGnify/ENA primary metagenome ERZ504866 (study PRJEB26092, sample SAMD00036422) | human gut metagenome | host: Homo sapiens | study: EMG produced TPA metagenomics assembly of...
CAGTGCTTAGCACTACCACGTGCGACAAGAGATGTTTCTGTCTCTTGTCGCTGTGTAGTATTTGATAGGAGTAAAAAAATGCAGCTTTGGCAGGGCAGATTTCAAAAGGCTTTAGACCCCAAAACCAACGATTTTAATTCGTCAATAGCGTTTGACAGCAGAATGTATAAGGAAGATATAGACGGCAGTATTGCACACGCCACTATGCTTTGCGCGCAAAATATCATATCGGCGGACGATCTTTCAAAAATTGTTGACGGATTAAAAGCCATTAAGGCGGAAATAGAAAACGGTACGTTGGAGATAGACCCGAATGCAGAGGATATACATACCTTTGTTGAGGGCGAGCTCACAAAGCGCGTAGGCGCGGCCGGCAAAAGACTTCATACCGCGCGTAGCAGAAACGACCAGGTAGCTCTTGACGTGAGACTGTATTTGCGCCGCGAGTGCAACAGCGTTTATTCGCTTGTCACGGAGCTTATAGGTGTTCTATGCAAAAAGGCTGAAAAGTATGCAGACGCCGTTATGCCGGGTTACACTCATATGCAGCGCGCTCAGCCCATAACATTCGGCCATCATCTTTTGGCGTATGCCGAAATGCTTCTGCGTGATCGCGAACGTATTGCCGACGCGCAGAGAAGAATGAATTACTGCCCGCTCGGCTCATGTGCACTTGCCGGTACAACATATAATACCGACCGCGAAATGACAGCCGAGGCACTCGGATTTACGGGACCTATGCTCAATTCGCTTGACGGCGTATCGGACAGGGACTTTTGTATGGAGCTTGCGTCCGCTTTGTCAATACTTATGGTTCATCTCTCGCGCTTTTCTGAGGAAATAATTCTCTGGTGCTCGTGGGAGTTCAAATTCGTTGAGCTTGGCGATGCTTTTTCAACAGGCTCATCAATAATGCCGCAAAAGAAAAACCCCGACATAACCGAGCTTATCCGCGGCAAAACCGGTCGTGTTTTCGGCGACCTTATGACACTTCTGACAATGATGAAGGGATTGCCGCTCGCTTATAATAAGGATATGCAGGAGGATAAGGAAGCTATATTTGACGCCTTTGACACCGTTAAAATCTGCCTTACCACATTTATCCCCATGCTTGACACAATGACGGCTCTTCCCGAAAATATGCGTAAAGCCGCGGCAGGCGGATTTATCAACGCTACCGACTGCGCCGATTATCTCGTCGGCAAGGGATTGCCGTTCCGTGACGCATATAAGGCCACAGGCGAAATAGTGGCTCTCTGCATTAAAAAAGGACTTACGCTTGAAACGTTGCCTCTTGAAGAATACAAAAAGATATGCGATTTGTTTGACGACGGCGTTTATGACGCCATAAATCTCGACAAGTGCGTAAACGGCAGGACTTCGCTAGGCGGACCCGCACCGCAGAACGTGCTGAAAGAGGCAAAGAGAATAGAAAAAATATTGAAAGAACAAGACAAATAGTGTGAAAAGTTACACTTCTTAAATTATATTGCCATCAAAATTTGCCTGCGGCATAATTTTGAGACGGCGAAAATCACCGGTTGCGCCACGCTAAGGCTTCAAAGAATATACGGTGATTTTTAATAAACTGTTTGGTGCCTGAAAGGCTATGGTGAATAATATGAAAAAAGTATTTATAGACGGCAGTCAGGGAACTACGGGTCTTAAAATATTTGACCGTCTGAAAAAAAGAGATGATATTGAGCTTTTAACTCTTCCCGATGAGCTTCGCAAGGACATAAAATCAAGAAAGGAAGCTCTCAACAGTGCCGATATAGCTTTTCTCTGCCTTCCGGACGCTGCGGCAATCGAGGCGGCAGAGCTTGTCACAAATGACGACACGGTTATTATAGATACATCAACCGCTCACCGTACAAGCGAGGGGTGGGCTTACGGTTTCCCCGAAATATTTAAAGACGGATTTAAAACCGTGGCTTCTTCAAAGCGTATAGCATCGCCGGGCTGTTATGCAAGCGGATTTATAGCGCTTGTAAAGCCTCTTTTGGACGAGGGTATTGTTTCTCCGGACCACGGATTTATCTGTCACGCCGTTTCGGGTTACAGCGGAGCCGGCAAAAAAGGTATCGCTATGTATGAAAGCGACGAGAAAGCACCGGAGCTTTTTGCTCCCCGTGAATACGCTTTAAATCAGGAGCATAAGCACCTCAAAGAAATGCGAAAAATTTCGGGCCTGTCAGTTACACCGATATTTTGTCCGTATGTCTGTGATTATTTCAGCGGTATGCTCGTCACGGTTCCGGTGTTTAAAACGGATCTCAAAGACGGAAAAACCGCAGAGGACATTAAAGCGGTTTACCGCTCAAAATACGCTTCGGACATAGTTAAATATAAAGAGGCTTTTGATAACGGCGGCTTTGTCGCGGCAAATTCTAAAGCTGAGCTTGACAGTATGGCTGTCACCGTAGCCGGAAATGACGACAGACTTCTTCTTATGGCTCTTTACGACAATCTCGGTAAGGGTGCGTCGGGAGCGGCTTTGGAATGTATGAATATTGTTATGGGTTTACCTCCCGAATACGGACTTGACCTGTAAGATTATAAATGAAAGGTAAATTATAATGGAATTAAGTTTTATCGGCGGCGGTGTCGCCGCACCGAAAGGATTTACCGCAAACGGAATTCATTGCGGAATCCGTAAAAATAAGGAGAAAAAGGATCTCGCACTTATTTACTGTGAAAAGGACTGTGACGCGGCGGCTGTTTATACGCAAAATCTTGTGTGCGGAGCACCGATAACCGTCACACGTGAAAATATAAGCGACGGCAAGGCGCGCGCAATTGTCTGCAACAGCGGCATAGCCAATACCTGCAATGCCGACGGAGTTGAAAAAGCGGAGGAAATGTGCAAAATAACCGCGGACGCACTCGGCATTTCAAAAAGCGATATTGTGGTAGCCTCCACCGGAGTTATAGGTCAGCCAATAGACCTTGAGCCCATCAAAAACGGAATGTCGAAGCTTGTTTCGGGTCTTAATAAGGACGGCTCGGATTCTGCGGCAAATGCGATAATGACAACGGACACCGTAAAAAAAGAATTTGCCTGTGAGTTTTCTCTCGGCGGCAAAAAATGCCGTATAGGTGCCATTTCCAAGGGAAGCGGTATGATTCACCCGAATATGGCAACGATGCTTGCTTTTATTACAACGGATGCCGACATTTCGGCGGAAATGCTTAAAAAATCACTTCTCGAGGTGGTTAAAGACAGCTTTAATATGCTCTCCGTAGACGGCGACACATCCACCAATGATACCGTGGCTGTTTTGGCGTCGGGTCTTTGCGGCAACGAGAAAATAACCTCCGAAAACGCAGATTATAAAGCCTTTACTTGTGCGCTTGCGGCAATTTGCGAAAAGCTTGTAAAGCTTATGGCGAAAGACGGCGAGGGTGCAACAAAGCTTGTCGAATGTATTGTTTCGGGTGCCGCAGACCAAAAGACGGCAAAAATATGTGCAAAGTCGGTTATATGCTCGTCGCTTGTTAAGGCGGCTATGTTCGGAGCGGACGCAAACTGGGGCAGAATTCTCTGCGCTCTCGGTTACAGCGGAGCCGATATTGACGTTCATAAGGTTGATGTGAAATTCAGCTCGGCAGGCGGAGAAATAGAAGTGTGCAAGGACGGCTCGGGAATTCCGTTTTCCGAAGAACTTGCGAAAAAAGTCTTAGTCTGTGATGAGGTGTATATCCTTGTCGATTTAAAATCAGGCAGCTTCTCTGCCGCGGCTTACGGCTGTGATTTGACATACGATTACGTCAAGATAAACGGCGATTACCGCACCTGAGCGTAAAACGCATAAACGCAGTATTCACAGACATTTATCGGAGGAGAAATATGGAAATATCAAATATAACAAATTCGGACCGTTCCGAGGTTCTCGTTCAAGCCTTACCGTATATTCAGAAATATCAAAATAAAACGGTCGTCATAAAGTACGGCGGCAATGCCATGGTAAACGAAGAGCTTCAGGATGCCGTAATGACCGACATAGTTCTTCTTCGTTCCGTCGGAGTAAATATTGTGCTTGTTCACGGCGGCGGACCGGAAATATCCGATATGCTCAAACGTGTCGGCAAGCAGAGCCGCTTTGTAGACGGACTGCGCTATACCGACGAAGAGACAATAGATATTGTTCAAATGGTTTTGGCAGGCAAGGTGAATAAGCATTTGGTACAGCTCATTTCAAAGCACGGCGGCAAGGCGATAGGCCTTTGCGGTATCGACGGCGAAATGATGAAAGCCGTAAAATACACAAAATCGGACGTCGGATTTGTAGGCGAGATAACCGAAATCGATACCGACGTTATAGATTACACTCTTGAAAATAAATATATCCCCGTTATTTCCTCCGTTGCAACGGGCGAGAACGGCGAGGTGTTCAATATAAACGCCGATACCGCCGCGGCGGCAATAGCCGCAAGTCTCCACGCGGAAAAGCTTTTGCTTATGACTGACATCAGCGGACTTTTAATGGATAAAGACGATGATTCCACTTTAATTCACGACGTTCAGGTTTCCGAAATACCGTCGCTCAAGTCTCAGGGCGTTATCTCCGGCGGTATGATACCGAAAATCGACTGCTGCGTAGAGGCCGTCCGCCGCGGAGTTCTTCAGACCAACATAATCGACGGACGTATACCGCATTCTATTCTTATGGAGTTATTCACGGATGAGGGCTTCGGCACAATGTTTCACGGGTGATTTTTCGTCTTTTTCCCGCCATACTTCGTTCTGTGCAGCTCGCAGTATATACATACAGCACCGCTGCACACGCCTTGTCTGCGAAAAAAATTACTGTAAAAATCAAGATTTTGTCGCTTTTTTCTGCTAAACTTCGTTTTGTGCGATTCGCGGTAAATACATACAGCATCGTTTTACACGTCCTTGTCTAACGAAAAAAATTTCACGAAAATCAAGATTTTGCGCTTTTTTCTGCTAAACTTTGTTTTGTGCGATTCGCGGTAAATACATACAGCATCGTTTTACACGCCTTGTCTAACGAAAAAAATTTCACGAAATCAAGATTTGTGCCTATTTCCGTAATACTTTGTTTTGAACAGCTTGAGGTAAATACATACAGCTTCTTCAACAACAGCTTGCGTTAAACGGCAATTGCATTTTTCGGACTTTGTATATATAATAAGATTAGTTTATTAAGGACTGATAAAATGGATTTTAACGAAATTAAAAATACTGCCGACAAATATTTAATGCCGACTTACGGTCATTTTCCGATAGCCTTGACGGGCGGCAAAAATGCGTCTCTGACGTCCTCCGACGGCAGAGTGGTAATTGATTTTACTTCGGGTATAGGCGTTAATATTTTCGGCGTAAACGATGATGGCTGGAAAAAGGCTGTTATCGGGCAGATAGATAAAATTCAGCATACATCAAATCTCTATTATAACGAGCCTGTTGCCAAGGCGGCAAAGCTTCTGTGCGAAAAAAGCGGATTTGATAAGGTGCTTTTTTGCAATTCCGGAGCGGAGGCAAATGAGTGCGCCATAAAGCTTGCGAGAAAATACAGCTTTGACCGCTACGGTGAAAGCCGAAATACGATAATATCGCTTGTGAATTCTTTCCACGGCAGAACCATGGCCACAATAACCGCAACGGGGCAGGAGCACTACCACAAGTATTTTATGCCTTTTATGGGCGGCTTTAAATATGCCGAGGCAGGCGACAAAAAAGCGTTTTCCGAGCTTCTCGACGGAACGGTTTGCGCGGTAATACTTGAGGTTATACAGGGCGAGGGCGGAGTCGTAATAACTCCGCGCGATTATATAGAATACATAAGAGAGCTTTGCGATGAAAACGATATTGTTCTCATATTCGACGAAGTGCAGACAGGCGTCGGCAGAACAGGTAAGCTCTATGCTTGGGAAAATATCGGCGTAAAGCCGGACGTTTTGACATCCGCAAAGGGCCTCGGCGGCGGACTGCCGATAGGAGCGTGCCTTGCAAAAGAGCAGTTCGGCAGCGTTTTGACTCCCGGCACTCACGGTACGACCTTCGGCGGAAATCCCGTGGTTTTATCGGGCGCGGTCGAGATATTAAGCCGACTTGATGAAGAATTTTTAAAGGACGTCCGCGAAAAGGGCGAATACATAAGAAACAAGGTTTCTTCGTTTAAGGATGTTTCCGAGGTGCGCGGTATGGGCCTTATGATAGGTATAGACCTTAAAAATCAAAAGGCGGCGGATGTGGCGGCGCGCTGTGTTGAAAACGGGCTTCTTATTTTAACCGCCAAGCAGTCGCTTCGTATGCTTCCTCCGCTCACCATAACATATGACGAAATAGACAGGGGACTTGAGATTCTCGAAAAGACCCTTTCTGAATAAACTCCTATGCAGTTTTCACGCCTTGCACGGCTACGGCAGGGGCAACGTGACTATATTTGTAGCCGGAAAGGCTCTGTGAATTAAAATGAAGCATTTGTTAAGTCTTTTATCGACAACTCCCGGTGAAATATCTGACCTTTTAAATCTTAGCCGATCAGCTTAAATATGAAAATAAGCACGGCATAGCGCATCAAAGACTTAAGGTCAGACTCTCGGTATGATTTTCTAAAAATCCTCAACAAGAACAAGGGTTCTTTTGAAACCGGTATGTATCAGCTCGGCGGTCAGGCACTCTCCTTTCAAACCGCGATCTTCAGATAGGACGCGGCGAGCCTATACAAGACACCGCAAGAGTTCTCTCTCGCTATATCGACGGCATTATGATAAGAACGTTTGAGCAGTCCGAGGTTGAGGCACTCGCGAAGTACGGCTCTATCCCGATAATTAACGGCCTTACCGATTTTTGCCATCCGTGCCAGGTGCTTGCCGACCTTATGACGGTACGTGAGCACAAGGGGCACCTTGACGGCCTTAAAATGTGCTACATAGGCGACGGCAACAATATGGCAAATTCTCTTATAGTCGGCGGACTTAAAACAGGTATGCAGGTATCGGTGGCTTGCCCCGAGGGGTACAGACCCGACAGCCGCGTGCTTGACTTTGCAAATAATTATGCGGGATTTTCGATGTTTACAGAGCCTATGGAGGCTGCAAGCGGTGCCGACGTCATCTTTACCGACGTTTGGGCGTCAATGGGGCAGGAGGGTGAAGCCGAAGAACGCAAAAAAATATTCGGCGGCAAATATCAGGTCAATAAGGAATTGCTTGCGGTTGCAAACAGCGGCTGTATGGTTCAGCATTGCTTGCCTGCTCACCGCGGTGAAGAGATAACCGCAGATGTGTTCGAGTCTCACGCGGATGAGATATTTGATGAGGCCGAAAACCGTCTCCACGCTCAAAAGGCGGTAATGGTAACGCTCATGGAGAAGTAATAGTTTGACTTTTTTGTTGCAATGCGGCTTTTGAAAAACGGCATGCCGCATTGCAATGTAATTTTTATTTTGTCATAAATAAACTATTGACAACCGGCACACTTTATATTATAATATCAAAGCCGCTGAAAAAGCGGCATATATGGCGGCATAGCTTAGTTGGCTAGAGCGTCCGGTTCATACCCGGAAGGTCGTAGGTTCAAGTCCCACTGCCGCTACCATAACGGCCCGGTGGTCAAGCGGTTAAGACACCGCCCTTTCACGGCGGTAACACGAGTTCAAATCTCGTCCGGGTCACCAAAAAGGACTTAGCGTAGGCTGAGTCCTTTTTTTGCAATACCGTTTGGTATTCCTTTGTGTATACACATTTTATTTGAAATATTTGTTTTTAAGATATATAATATTCTTAACAGTACGATACCGTATGTTTATGAGGTGAAAAATAATGGCTGATAATAAGTGCGACTGTAATGCCGTTATGCAAGAGGTTGTTGACGATATAAAAAACAATATGTTTTCGGAGGAGGAGATAAACGGTGTTTCAAACCTGTTTAAAGTCCTCGGCGATCCCACGAGAGCCAAAATAGTTATGGCACTTGATAAGCGCGAGGTGTGCGTTTGCGACCTTGCCGCAGCACTCGGTATGACTAAGTCAGCCGTGTCTCATCAGCTTGCGCTCTTAAAGGCGAACAACATAGTTAAGGCTCGCCGAGACGGCAAGCATGTGTTTTACAGCTTTGACGATGAGCACATTACAACCGTTATCGAAATAGCGGACGAGCATATCCGCCATCAGCACTTGGGCGATTAAGGCTTCTTAAATATACATGATATAAAATCGGCGATTATATTGTCGATATAATATTCCGTCACAATTGAATAATTTATAGGGCCCCGAATATGCGAAAACATTATTCGGGGCTTTTTTTCACTTTCTATGTGAAATCGTACAGACAGAAAGACTTTTATCCGTGCGAATTTTCGCTTGAGAAATGATGCTTCACCAAATAAAAATTTTAAAAAACATATTGACAATTGAGCATATGTTCAACTATAATATAGATAACAAATGAATGGTTGCTCAACTGTTCCGAAAGAGAGCAGCCGAAGAAAGGGCTGTTATTATGAAAAAAACATACAATATAGAAGTCGATTGTGCAAACTGTGCCGCAAAGATGGAGGAAGCCGCTCAAAAGACCGACGGCGTTCGTGAAGCCGTTGTATCTTTTATGACACAAAAAATGAAAGTGGAATTTGACGACGGTGCCGATGAGGCAGCCGTTATGAAAAAAAGTCCTCAAAAATTGCAAAAGAGTAGAGGACGACTGCGAAATATATATCTGATGTTATGAGATGCCGCTTTCGGCAAATAAATAAGTGAGGGAGATATTTATGAGTAAAAAACAGAAAAACGTTCTGTGGCGGATAATTGCTTCGGCTGTGCTGATAGTATGTCTTACCGTCATCGGCAAATTTATAACTCTCAATAAATACATTTGGCTTGTTTTAAACCTGATACCGTATTTTATAATCGGCTACGACATTCTCAAAAAGGCCGTTAAAGGCATTTTTAAGGGTCAGGTCTTTGATGAGAATTTCCTTATGGCGGTTGCTACCGTCGGTGCCATAGCACTCGGCGATTATAAAGAGGGCGTTGCCGTTATGCTCTTTTATCAGATAGGTGAGCTTTTCCAAAGCATAGCTGTCGGTAAGAGCAGACGCAATATTTCCGCCTTAATGGATATAAGACCCGACTATGCAAATGTCGAGGTTGACGGAAAACTCGAAAAGGTCGATCCCGACGAAGTGGCGGTCGGTACCGAAATAACCGTAAATCCCGGCGAGAAAATTCCGATAGACGGCATTGTTACAAGCGGTGACACATCGCTCAATACAAGTGCTTTAACCGGTGAGAGCCTGCCGCGAAATATCAAAACGGGCGATGAGGTTATAAGCGGCTGCATCAATATGACCGGCGTTATCAAGGTAAAAACCACTAAGGAGTTCGGCGATTCAACCGTATCAAAAATACTTGACCTTGTTGAAAATTCAAGTATGAAAAAGTCGCGCTCTGAGAATTTCATAACAAAATTTGCAAGATATTATACTCCGGCGGTTTGCTTTTCGGCACTTGCACTCGCAATTTTGCCTCCGGTTATAAGGCTTATTGCCGGTCACACGGCCATGTGGAGCGATTGGATATTCAGAGCGCTTACCTTCCTTGTCATCAGCTGTCCGTGCGCTCTTGTAATATCGGTTCCGCTCTCGTTTTTTGCGGGTATAGGCTGTGCTTCGGCGAACGGTATACTTGTAAAAGGCTCCAATTATCTTGAGGGGCTTTCAGATACGAAATATGTTGTGTTTGATAAAACCGGAACTCTTACAAAGGGAGTCTTTGAGGTAACCGGAGTATATCCCGAAAACGGATACACAAAGGATTCCATTGTACGCTTGGCGGCGTACTCAGAGAGCGCTTCAAGCCATCCGATAAGCCTCAGTCTTAAAAAATATTACGGCAAGGATATTGACGAAAATAATGTCAAAGACATAAAAGAGATTGCAGGGCATGGCGTGTCGGCTGCAGTTGACGGTAAAAGAGTGTTAGTCGGCAATTTAAAGCTGATGAAAGAAGAGCATATCGCTGTCTCAACCGAGCATAACGAGGGTACGGTTGTGTATGTTTCCGAGGACGGAAAATATGCCGGCTGTATTGTAATATCAGATGTTGTAAAGCCCAATACAAAGCTTGCTCTCAGCGAACTCAAAAAGCACGGTGTCAAAAAGACGGTAATGCTCACGGGCGACTCCAAGACCGCTGCCGACAGGGTAGCCGCGGAAATAGGCATAGACGAGGTTCACTCTGAACTTCTCCCTGCCGATAAGGTATCGGAGGTCGAAAAGCTCCTTGACAAAAAGGAGCCCAAAGAAAAGCTGGCGTTTGTCGGCGACGGAATAAACGACGCTCCCGTGCTCTCAAGAGCCGACATAGGCATAGCGATGGGCGCGCTCGGCTCGGACGCGGCAATAGAGGCGGCCGATATAGTGCTTATGGACGACGATCCGGCTAAGATATCGCTTGCAAAAAAAATCTCGGTTCACACGCTGAAAATAGTCCGTGAAAACATTGCGTTTGCCCTTCTTGTGAAAGCCGTTTGCCTTGTGCTCAGCGCAGTAGGCATTGCAAATATGGGAGTCGCCATATTCGCCGATGTCGGAGTTATGGTTGTAGCGGTTATCAACGCCACAAGAGCACTTCGATTAAAGAATAAAACCGAATAATATTGACATAAAACGACTTTGTGATTATAATATTCAATGCTGTTAAAAGCACACCGTTCGGGGCTTCACCGAGGTGTGCTTTTTATATCGTAGGGAAGAAAACGCAGGAAGAAAAAATGACGGAATTTCAAAACAGTTTTAAAAAAGGCCTGAAGGACGGTCTGCCGATAGCGCTCGGCTATCTTTCGGTTTCGTTTACATTCGGTATGATGGCTGTCGAGGGCGGCTTGCCCGTTTTTACGGCGGTGCTTATCTCTATGACAAATTTGACTTCGGCAGGTCAGTTTGCAGGGCTTGATTTAATTCTCGCCGGCGGTGCTTATCTTGAAATGGCACTAACACAGCTTGTTATAAACATACGCTATGCACTGATGTCGGTTTCTCTGTCGCAAAAGCTTCACAAGAGCGTAAATTTGCTTGACCGATTTTTAATAGCGTTCAGCAATACCGATGAAATATTTGCCGTAGCCTCGGGTCAAAAAGGAGAGGTCGGCAAAAAATATATGTACGGGCTTGCCCTTTTGCCAATAGTCGGGTGGACTCTCGGCACTCTTATAGGTGCTGCGGCGAGCACCGTGCTTCCGCTGTCCGTGCGCTCTGCTCTCGGCATTGCGATTTACGGTATGTTTATAGCTATATTTATACCGCCTGCAAAGCATAATAAGACTGTGGCTGTTGTGGTATTATTGTCGGCGGCGTTGAGTATATGTTTCAAATACGTGCCGGGCCTTTGCAAAGTCTCTTCGGGATTTGTAATAATCATTTGCGCCGTTCTTTCCGCAACTGTCGGCGCCCTCTTAAAACCCGTAAAGGAGGACGACAAAAATGAAAACGGCTGAGAACATATTTATATATATAGCGGTTATGGCGCTTGTCACATATCTTATAAGAATGCTGCCGCTTGTGATTTTTCGCAAAAAATCGAAAACAGATTTATAAGATCGTTTCTTTATTACATTCCGTATGCAGTATTGGCGGCGATGACATTTCCCGCGGTTTTTTTCGTCTACGGGGAGCGTGTGGTCGGCTGTGGCAGGGCTCATAGTGGCGCTGTTGCTTGCGTTTTTTGAGAAGGGCTTGCTCACGGTTGCGCTGTCCTCCTGCGTCGCTGTTTTTGTAATAGAATTTTTAATTAAAATCATCTCTTGACATATCGGAAAAATGAGTATAATATAGAGCCAAAGTAAAAAGGTTAAACCGTTGACGGAGAATGACGGCAAGTCGTTTGCACATAAGAGAGCTCTTTCGTTGGCTGAAAGAAGAGCGTGCAAAGCTGCCCGATACCGCTCCCGAGCGCGCGTCGAAAACAGATGATTAAGGCGTGACGTAAGCTTGCGTTAAAAGCAGTTGAGCGGGCGATTTTTATCGTCAATTCGGGTGGAACCGTGGAATGCATAGCACTTCATCCCAGATTACTGGGATGAGGTGCTTTTTTATTATAATGGAGGTAGTTTTTATGGTAAAAGTTACATTGAAGGATGATGTTGTAAAGGAGTTTCAAAGCGGCACGACCGTAATGGATATAGCAAAGTCTATCGGCATGGGGCTTTACAAAGCCGCCTGCCTTGCAAAGATTGACGGCGAGACTTGCGACCTTCGCACTCCGGTAACAAAGGATTGTCATGTAGAAATACTTACCTTTGACGATGAGGACGGCAAAAAGGCATTTTGGCATACAACTTCGCATATACTCGCGCAGGCTGTTAAACGTCTTTATCCGAGTGCCAAGCTTGCAATAGGACCGTCGATAGCAAACGGATTTTACTATGACTTTGACGTGGATTTTTCTTTCACTCCCGAAATTCTCGAAAAAATCGAGGCTGAAATGAAGAAAATCGTAAAGGAAAATATTCCGCTTGAGCAGTTCGACCTCTCCGCAGATGAGGCTTTAAAGCTTATGGAGGAAAAGGACGAGCCGTATAAGGTTGAGCTTATTAAAGAGCATGCCGGCAAAGGCGAGAAGATTTCATTTTATAAGCAGGCGGAATTCACCGAGCTTTGCGCTGGACCGCATATTCCCGATACAGGCCGAGTAAAGGCGTTTAAGCTTACGTCCATAGCAGGTGCATATTGGCGCGGCGATGAAAAAAATAAAATGCTTCAGCGTATATACGGTATATCTTTCACAAAGCAGTCCGAGCTTACGGAATATCTTGAAAGAATTGAAGAGGCAAAAAAGCGCGACCACAGAAAACTCGGTAAGGAGCTTGGGCTTTTTGCACTTCGCGACGAGGCTCCCGGAATGCCGTTCTTCCTTCCCAACGGTATGATTCTTCGCAACACCCTCATTGATTATTGGCACGAGGTTCACGAGAGGTGGGGTTATCTTGAGATATCCACTCCTCAGATAATGAAGCGTTCGCTTTGGGAGACTTCGGGTCACTGGGATCACTACAAGGATAATATGTATACAACCGTTATCGACGGTGAGGATTTCGCCATAAAGCCGATGAACTGCCCCGGTAGCATACTTGTTTATGAGCTTGAGCCTCATTCATACAAGGAATTGCCTCTTCGTTACGGTGAACTCGGCAGAGTACATCGCCACGAGCTTTCGGGCGCGCTTCACGGACTTTTCCGCGTACGTTGCTTCACTCAGGACGATGCTCATATACTCCTCGCTCCCGACCAGATACGCGACGAGGTTGTAAGAATATCACAGCTCTTTGACGAGGTTTATAATCTCTTTAAGCTGCCGTATACCATAGAGCTTTCAACCATGCCCGAGGACCATATGGGCACAAAAGAGGAATGGGACAAAGCCACAAAATCGCTTTCCGACGCAATCGAAAGCATCGGTAAGGAATATACCGTAAATGAGGGCGACGGTGCGTTCTACGGTCCGAAGCTGGATATTCAGTACAAGAACGTATTCGGCAAGGAAGACACCCTGGTCACCATTCAGATTGATATGCTGCTGGCAGAGCGTTTCGGCATGTACTACAAGGATAAGGACGGTCAGAAGAAGCTGCCGTACATCATTCACAGAACATCGCTGGGCTGCTATGAGCGTACACTGGCATACATGATCGAACACTTCGGTGGTGCAATGCCGCTGTGGATCGCTCCGGAACAGGTTCGTCTGGTGCCCATTGCAGACCGTCATCTGGACTTTGCATATGAGGTCAAGAAGGAACTGGAAGCTGCTGGTCTGCGTGTCGAGGTGGACAGCCGTGCCGAAAAGGTGGGCTGGAAGATCCGTCAGGCAACGATGGAAAAGGTGCCGTATA
>ENA-OQMX01000251-OQMX01000251.1-human-gut-metagenome-genome-assembly--contig:-NODE-251-length-13815-cov-3.067139_pt1 | contig 13815 bp, 17 predicted proteins | sample MGYA00242622_ERZ504866 | MGnify/ENA primary metagenome ERZ504866 (study PRJEB26092, sample SAMD00036422) | human gut metagenome | host: Homo sapiens | study: EMG produced TPA metagenomics assembly of...
TTGAAAAAAGGTCACCCTCACTTAAGAAAACATTTTCCGACGGCATCGGAATCATCTTGAAAATAAGCGACTTTGAAACATTCAAAGTTAATTTTCCCGCACCGCATACGCAAAAGATAATTATAATTGCCCACATTAAAATAAAGTACGTAAACACACAGCTCACTGCCCAAAAACATTTTGAAAGCCACCAGGCATCACGGCTTTTTGAATTTATCAGTACGTTTTTTCCGTATGCGGTTAAGTCATAAAACGGATAATAAAGTGTGATATATAGCGGTGCCAAAATCATAAGCATCCAAAGCGCCGGAAACATAAAAATATTTCCCGGCATAGGTATGTATTCCTCCATACCCGCAGTTATAAAGAAGAGAAAATCTCCGAATGTGCGCGCCCCCAAGTCTTTCCCCTTTGTATATATAAAGCCGATACAAAAGCCTAAAAACAGAACAACGCAAGCAAGATATTTTATTCCCTCTTTGAACATACCGTTTTTTAAGTCATATTTACACAGCTTAAAAAATGTCATTTTTCTTTCCTCTTATCATAGTTATACTAAAACTAAGGATAAACAAAACAATGCCTTCAAATAATACAATACCGAGAGAAACATATACCTTTCCCGTGTGCAAAAACTGAATCGGCGATATTTGCGGAATATTACCGATTGTATTTGAAAGATAGTTGATAAACAGGAATAAAAACAGCGGAAAAAACACTGTTACAAATTTATTTTTGCTCAAAAAAGAAACGCAGATGCACAGTTCGGAAATAAGTCCGGCAAAAATAAAAGTTGCAATTATCTTCAAAAGCATATATATCACAGGATGTGCATAAAAGAGCGGGGTCAATGTCGACCAAGGATGTTCGGCATAATACACATCATAAAACACATCGGGTTTTATTGCGGGAACAAAAAGCGAGACAACCGCTGTATTCAACAGTATAGGTACTGCTACAACCGTTCCGCCTGATAAGAACACAGCAATATATTTTGAAAGGAAGTAATTTTTCTTTGATGTCCTTGTGACAACATTTTTGATATATCCGCTTTTCACTTCAGAGCAATACGACCATCCGTAGCCCAAAGAAGCAATAAGCGGCAATAACAAATAAAACAGCGAAGCAGCGGGAGAAATATGATCTGCACCGATCCAGTTTGTAAACAATGTAATACCGGGGAGCTCGGGATTTAACGCATATCCCGTCAATGCGGCTGAAGCAGAATCCGCATTTACATATTTGTGATAAGATATAATGCTGAACACTGCCGCATACAAGGCAATCAAAGATGCAGTCAGCATTGACAGCAGAAAGAGTTTATTTTTATATGCCTTTTTTATTTCCATAAGCAATATCGGTCGCATAAAACTCACTTCCTTTATCGGGGATAAATGTATTGCACTTTATCGGGATTGGGGCCAAGCTCAAAAAACAGCTTACTTGCATCGCTCTCTTCGTTTTTCGGAACAAAATAACCTACTTGACATTCTACGGAACAGCCCACATCAAGGTATACGCCCAAATATTCATTCGGCAACGAAGAGCGTTTTGCATTATCCGTTTCTTTAAAATACAAATATTCCATCTCACCACCGACACTCTCAGCTTTCCCGTCTTTGCCTGAGCGCACTAACCGAAGATTATTAAGGAGTACCGGTTGACCTGCTTCATCATCTGTTGTCTTTTTGACATTTACATCAACAAGAACAAACATATACTCGGGATTCAATGCGCCGTCTTTTGATACCCATCCGTTTTCAACCGGACGCTTGGGAAACGTAAAGTTTTCGCCGTCAAATGAATTTAAAACCGTCATTTTGTTGACCGTATATTCCTCGTTTCCCGTAAATACTTCCACGGGAACCGGCTCTCCGAAATAATGTGTATTTTCTTTGCTTGGCAAAGGCTGTGTATATATTTCGCCGCTTTGAAGCGAAGTACCGCCGCCTTGGCCGCTGTTTCCGACAATTTTTTGCGCCTGATTTTGTATATCGTCTTTCGTGCATCCGAAAAAGCATACCATAACCGACAGCAAAGCAAAAACAATTAAAACGGGTGCCGTTTTGGCAAATTTTCTCACTATACCAGCTCCTTATTCAAAGGGGAGAATTTAAACAATTCTCCCCCATTTAGATTACAAATTAATTTGCATACGGGTCTGAGCCAACGGAATCCGGGCTCCATTTTCCGCTAATTGTTAATCCCGACTGCCCCGAGGACGGTGCTAATCCGATAAACGCATACGGATATCCCCATTCATATACATACTGCCTTATACGTCTTTTCTGACCTGCATAGATAACGGCCGAATCATTTTTCGTGCAATTCCTGTAACCACCCTCAATCGATTCAGTATAACCGCCGTGTATTGAGTAATATGTTCCGCCTGACGGATTAGTATAGCTGCTGAACACATAGGAACCCGAAGCATCTTCTTTTCTATGTCCCTCACCATAAACTTTGTAATATCCCTCGTTCGGCAAACTGTAACTGAACGCTACATCTTTATTATTTTTTGCGCTTGCCGAAATCACAAATGAAGATATTATTGAAGTTAAAAGCATCATTAAGACTATCAATTTTTTTATTTTCATAACATTCCCTCTCTTTATGTTTTATTATTCTTTTTGAAATAACAATCAATAAAACATCGGAATCACCCCAAACATTTTGGAACACCGAATAAAAAACGGCTTGACTTACACATCGGCTCTGATTCTCCGAAACTGATAAGCTTGTGTATACTACGGTCGGCAATATAAGAAGCGCTAAAAACGCAAAGAATAATATAAATATTCTTCTTGCGAATCTTTTCCTTTTAAATGTTGCTTACATAATATACAACAATCCAAAACTGGGGTTATGTTACAAAATTTTCAATTTTTTTCAATAATATGGTAAGGAGCAGTCATTATGTAATCTTCGGCATCTGCCGTGCCGTATACTTTAAACCAATATTCACCGTCTGTCCACACAAGGCACGCAAAATTCTCACCTGTGTAATAAAAGGCCTCATACCCGTTTATTTCCAACTTTTTGCAATTAAACTTATTATCAATACTGAAACTCAAACTCAAAAGATTTTGACTGAATTCTAATATACTGCCGTTTGCATTTTTCCAAACGGTCATATTATCGTGTTCGTTTTCCTCATATGAGTAAAGAGCATATCCCTCCGGAATATCTGTTATAATATAATTTTTTTCAATTGTTTTATGGGTTGGAATATAACTTTCACTTACTTTTATTTCCGTTGTTTCTCCGAATTTGTTCATTATAAAATTAACAATCGGCTCTCTTGTAGCCGAAACGCTCATAAGACCGGAAAACACCGCAATTAAAGCTATAATTGCGGCAAGCAAGCCTCTTCTGACGGTTCTGCGTGTTGACAGCCGAATGTGATTATTTTTTCTTATCAGCTTATTCATTGAGTTTTCAAATTTTTCCGAAAACTCCCATTCTATTTCATCCTCGCCTTTAAGCTTTGAAATTTCTTTGTTTTCGGCTTCAATCAGCGCCTGCACAAATAATTTCTTGACATTATCCAATTTAATCCCTCAAATCATCGTCTAATATTTCAAGCAATTTTTTCTTGCCTCTTATCAGTTTTTGCTGAACGGCAGAGGGCTTCTCCCCCAATAAATCGGCAATATCCTTTATCTTCATATCACAGACGAAATGATAATACATAACGTCTCTGTATGTTTCATTGAGCAACTCAACAGCGTTTACAATTTCCTTGTAGCTTTCTGTAAGGCTCATTTTTTCAAAGAAACGTTCATCCGTCAGATTTCCGATATCGCCTGTAAAAATATGCTCGCACGCTCGTTTATTTTTATTAAAAAGATTTATTGCATTATTTTTGGCTGCCGTAATAACATACGCCGATGTCTTTTTAGACCTCGGGTCATCAATGGCTTTCATATTTTTAGCAATTCTGATAAACGTCTCATGCACTGCATCCTCAGCGTCTTCACTGTTATGAAGAATCGAATAAGCAACCGAAACCATTCTTTTTCTGTATTCGTGATATATTATTTCAAATTTTTCTCTGTCATCCTCACTGTCTATGAATGACATATACATCGCTATCATATTTTCACCTATTATATATAACAATCCGATTTTGCATTTACATAACAAAATATCTCATATTTTTTTAGCATTTATTTTTTGCCGTGTCAAGAAAAAGTGCAAAAATGTTTAATTAACGTGCATAACTATAGAAAATGCCGCGTTTACGAGGTCTTAATACTTTCGGGCACAAAAAAAGAAGCACTCAAAATGAGTGCTTCCTTGTGGACGTAATTAAAATTACTTGAGTTCAACCTTAGCGCCGACTTCTTCGAGCTTAGCCTTAGCTGCCTCAGCCTCGTCCTTAGAGATGCCTTCCTTAACAGCCTTGGGAGCACCGTCAACAAGAGCCTTAGCTTCGCCGAGTCCGAGACCGGTGAGCTCACGAACAACCTTGATAACCTTAATCTTGTTTGCGCCTACGTCAGCAAGAACAACGTCAAACTCTGTCTTCTCCTCAGCAGCGGCTGCTCCGCCTGCTGCAGGTGCTGCAACTGCAACTGCTGCAGCTGCCGATACGCCGAATTCTTCTTCAACGGCTTTAACGAGCTCTGAAAGCTCAAGAACTGAAAGAGCTTTGAGCTCTTCGATCATAGCAGTAACTTTCTCTGATGCCATGGTAATTAACCTCCGATAAATTATAGTAATAAATTTTAAAATTATTCAGCAGCCGGTGCTTCTGCTTCTGCGGGAGCAGCGGTCTCTGCTGCGGGAGCCTCCTCGGCAGCTTCTTCTGCCGGAGCTTCACCGCTCTTATCAACAATAGCCTGAACAGCACGAGCAAAGGCTGCGATAGGCGCGTTGAATGCGCTGAGAACAGTAGCAAGCAAAACTTCTCTTGAAGGAAGCTTTGAGAGCTCGCTGAGTTTTTCCTCACCGATAACATCCTTATCAATGAAGCCGCTCTTCATCTTAAATGTCTTGATTTGCTCCTCGTATTTACCGAGAATTCTTGCAGCTGCAACGTAATCTTCCTTACTGGTTGCGATTGCGCTGGTACCCTCAAGTACGCTGTCCATACCCTCAAGACCTGTACCGTCAAGAGCCAAACGGATAAGTGTATTCTTAATAACGGTGTACTCAACACCCGCCTCACGAAGCTCTTTACGGAGCTTGGTGTCGTCGGCAACGCTGATACCCTCGTAATTAACGATTACACCTGCGCAGGAATTCTGTATTCTCTCCTTGAGAGCAGCTACCTGCTGTTTTTTGACTTCGAGAACTTTCTCACTTGGCAAACGAATTCACCTCCTAAAGATTATTGACGCTTGCGCTATGAGAATAAAGAAAAGGTCTTTTCCGCACAAAGACGAAAAAGACCGTAAACTTTTAAAAAGCTGATCTTCCTCGGCAGGCAACCACTTGGGTTTTACGCATTTTGCACCCGCTGTCTTCGGCAAGCGAATATTATACTAACACAGAGCCGCGGCTCTGTCAAGTATTTTGATTATTCGGCAACTACTGCGGTACCGAACTTGTTGGCGTTGATTTTAACGCCGGGGCCCATTGTTGTAGCAACAACGCAGGACTTAATATACTGACCCTTCATTGCGGCCGGCTTAGCCTTAACAATAGCATCCATAAGAGTGTTGAAGTTCTCACAGAGCTTATCTTTGCCGAATGAAGCCTTGCCAATGGGGCAATGGATGATGTTGTTTTTATCGAGTCTGTACTCGATTTTACCTGCCTTAGCCTCGGTAACAGCCTTTGCAACGTCGGGTGTTACTGTGCCGGCCTTGGGTGACGGCATAAGTCCGCGAGGACCGAGAACCTTACCTAAGCGGCCTACAAGACCCATCATATCGGGTGAAGCTATGCAGACGTCGAAGTCCATCATACCGCCCTGAACCTCTGCAACGAGGTCGGCGTCACCGACGAACTCAGCACCGGCAGCCTGTGCAGCCTTAGCGGCGTCGCCCTTAGCGAAAACGGCAACTCTTACCTTTTTGCCGGTTCCGTTCGGAAGAACGACAGCGCCTCTTACCTGCTGGTCGGCATGACGAGAGTCAACGCCGAGGCGAATGTGTGCTTCTATTGTTTCATCAAACTTCGCGGTAGCTGTCTTAACTGAAAGTTCAAGTGCTTCCGGAGCGTCATAAAGCTTTGTTCTGTCGATAAGCTTAGCGCTTTCGACGTATTTCTTACCGTGTTTCATAATCTAATTTTCCTCCCATTAAGTGGTTATCGGATCTTTCCTCCCACGGGGGAGATCAATCTACGACAGTTATGCCCATGGAACGAGCTGTACCGGCGATCATGCTCATAGCTGTTTCAACGGTAGCTGCGTTTAAATCGGGCATCTTCTGCTCAGCGATTTTTCTTACCTGATCTTTTGTTATCGATGCGACCTTAGTCTTATTCGGAACACCCGAACCGCTCTCAATGCCGCAAGCCTTTTTGATAAGGACTGCCGCGGGCGGAGTCTTAGTTACGAATGTGAATGAATGGTCTGCATAGACCGTGATAACGACGGGGATTATAAGACCTGCGTCGTTCTTTGTGCGTTCGTTAAATTCCTTTGTGAACGCCATAATGTTTACACCGTGCTGACCGAGTGCCGGACCAACAGGCGGAGCCGGCGTTGCTTTTCCGGCCGGGATCTGAAGCTTAATAAAGCCTATTACCTTTTGAGCCATTGTTTGCACCTCCAAAATTCGTGGTAGTGGCGGAATGAGCGCTCGACTCACCCCTCCCACAGCGCACCCTTAAGATACGCCATAAAAAGCGGATATACCGCTGATTACCTGTTTTAATTGTTTATTGCTTCAACCTGGTCGAGTTCAAGATCGACCGGGGTCTCTCTGCCGAGCATTGAAATAACGACTCTGACAGAATTGTTGTCGGTATCGACATTGTCAACAACGCCGATAACGCCTTCGAACGCGCCGTCGATTATGGAAACCATATCGCCCTTCTTGTAGTTGACCTCAACTACCTTCTTCTCAACGCCGAGAGCATAAATCTCATCGTCGGTGAGCGGAACGGGTTTTCCCTCAGGACCCACGAAGCCGGTAACGCCGCGCGTATTGCGTATTACGTACCAGGTGTCGTCGTTCATCTGAAGCTCGTCGGAGTCCTCGTCCTCATAGACGGCGACCTTAACAAGCACATAGCCCGGGAATATTTTGCGTTCTACTTCTTTTTTGGTTCCGTCGTCACGTATTTCGGTAACGGTTTCCGTGGGAACCTTTACTTCAAGAATCTGGTCATGAATTTTACGGTTCTCGACAACTGTTTCAATGTTTGACGCAACCTTGTTTTCATAACCCGAATAGGTATGAACTACATACCATTTGGAGATATCTGCCATATGCTACCTCCGTTATAAGCTGAAAAAGTTTGCTGTAATCGCACCAGCCGTCGCAGCCCCTGCTCCGCCGCCTGATTTGGAAGCGAGATTTATAAGAAGCTTAACGAGTTCGGAAAGTCCGGTGTCAATAAGCCATATAACGACTCCGATAATAACAACCGAAACTATAACTACAAGCGAGGACTTGAGTACGGTTTTTCTGTCGGGCCAAACGACCTTTTTGGACTCGCCGCGAAGTTCCTTAAAGAACTTCTTTATACTCCTGCCCATACGTACGAATACGTTAGGCTTCTTGTCCTTTACTTTTGCGGTTTTCGCTAGGCTTTTCAGCCTTTTTGTCTTTCACTTGCTTTGCGGGTTTGGTATTTTCGGCTAGAAACTTTTTGTTTTCGTCAGCCATATTTTTACCTCCGCTTACTTAGTTTCCCTGTGGAGAGTATGCTTCTTGCAGAAGGGGCAATACTTATTCATCTCCAACCTGTCGGGTGAATTTTTCTTGTTCTTCATCGTGTTGTAGTTGCGCTGTTTGCATTCAGTGCAAGCTAATGTGATTTTGACTCTCATTTATTTCGGCACCTCCGTTATTGGCGGCTCACGGCCGCTTATGTTAGCCTACCTCGAAAAAAGCGGGCACAAAAAAAGAACCCTCTTTCAGAGGTACAGTTACTATATCACACTATGGGCTTTAAGTCAATAGTTTTTATTCAATTTGCGGCGACAGTGTCCGGCAAGTCGTGAATTTTGCGGTTTTTGTCAATTGTTCCGTCCGTCCTGCGAAAGAAGCCTATCTCCTCGCGATTCACGGAACGGAAAAATATGTTTGACTTTTTATATACGCCGGATATATTATATATAGTATATAAAAAGCAAAAAATCAAGACGTGACAACAAGCAATGACAGACTGCCGCCGCGGCGGACAGTCGGAAAGGCGCAAATATCAAATGGAATTTATAAAAAAAATGTTCAAATGGTCGGCTTTGATTTTTTCCGCCGTCACCACTCTTTTCTGTATGTATGATGCCGTTAAGGAAAAGGACAAAATTTCTTCCGAACTGAAATAATGATTTTACATTCTGTTTAAGAGGTAGAAAATGTCTGTATGCATTATATATGCGAGCAAATACGGCTCCGCAAAAAAGGTTGCCGGGTTGATTGCCGAAAAACTCGGCGGATGCGATATTTTTAACATCGCAGAGGATAGCTTTGACCTGTCTAAATATAATTTCGTCATAATCGGCAGCGACATACGCATGGGAACGGTTGACAAGCTGATAACAAAGCTGCTCTTTCGGTTCATAAAGCCGCTTTCCGAGAGAAAATGCGCATATTTTTTAACCTGCATTTTTCCCGAAAACGGCGACGGTTATTTTAAGCGCAATATCCCCTCTCAGCTTTTAAGTGAAGCCGTTGCCGTCGCCGCAATAGGCGGCGAGCTTGACTTTAAAAGGCTGCGCGGAACAGACCGATTTGCCGCAAACATGATTTTAAAGGCCGAACGTGAAAAGGATGTTTACAAGACGTTTTCGCTCGACACCGACAAAATATCGGATTTTGTTGATAAACTGAAGCCGCAACTTTAAGTTGCGGCTTTTGCTACCGCTCCGCAACCTATATTTTCCGCTTTTTCGTTTTGCAAAGCAGAATGTCTTGAAGTTAATAATTCATAAGCTAAAATGGAGACACAAACGAACGAGAGCTAAAGGAGGAAAAAATATGGCATATCTCGATAAGGTCAAGCTTGCCGATTACACAAGAAAAGAGGACTGGCTCAATTCAATATCACATATGGTAGGCGGCGGACTGTCGATAGTGGCACTTTTGATGTGCTGCATAAAATCAATAATTCTTCGCAGATGGGATTATCTGCTTTTGAGCTTTATATACGGCATCACCATGATAGCTATGTATTCGTGCTCTTCGGTTTACCACGCATTGCGCCCTAACAACGGCAAAAAGGTAATGAGAATGATAGATCACTCGATGATATATCCGATGATTGCCGGCACAATAACGCCGTTTGCGCTGCTCGTAATCAAGCCGGTAAAGCCTGTTCTCGGCTGGGTGATTTTCGCTGTCGCATGGGTCGTTGTGGCAACAATGATACCGCTTACTCTTACGATTTTTGAAAAGACAAAGGGAATAGACGTTGTCATGTATCTCGCACTCGGCTGGCTGATAATAATCTCGATAAAAACCCTGTGGGAGGTTTTCAGCAGAACAGGAGTTATATTCTTGATTTCAGGCGGTATAGCATATACACTCGGAGTCATTCTCTACGGCATAGGCAGCAAAAAGCGTTATTTCCACACGGTTTTTCATTTCTTTATAATAATAGGCTCTATTCTTCACTTTCTCGCTATATATATGTATGTGCTTGTATAAGCGGGCAAGAAGCGAACCGAAAAGCAAAGTCGAGCGGTAAAGGTAAAGTCTTGGCTGCTCGACTTTTTATATTCTTACAGTGCAGAATTTTATGTTAAAATAACCTCACGAAACAAAAACCAAATCAAAGATTTTGACCGTTTCGGAGAACAATGAACAGCTAAATTGCGGCTTTCGCCGCCGCACTTCGTGTTGCTCTTGCTGTCGTAGGGCAATTTATGATAAAATTAAATTCAACAAAGAATTAAGGACGGTGCAAAGCTATGCTCCATATAGGCTGCCACCTCTCATCATCGGGAGGCTTTTACAAAATGGGTGAAACCGCTTTGAAAATAGGTGCGGACACGTTTCAGTTTTTCACGCGCAATCCGCGCGGAAGCAAAGCAAAGGAAATAGACCCGGAGGACGCAAAAAAGCTTCTTGAGCTTATGGAGGAAAATCGTTTTCCCTGTATTTTGGCACACGCTCCTTACACCTTGAACCCGTGCTCCGCAAACGAAGACACGAGGCAATTTGCGCTTGATACAATGGCCGACGACCTTAAGAGGATGGAATTCACTCCGAATCAGATGTACAATTTTCACCCCGGCAGTCATACAGGTCTCGGAGTTGAAAACGGTATTGAGCTGATATCGTGTCAGCTTAACAGGATATTGACAAAGGGGCAGACTACCACCGTGCTTTTGGAAACCATGGCAGGAAAGGGCACAGAGGTCGGCAAAAGCTTTGATGAGCTTCGAGAAATACTCGACCGTATCGAATTGAGTGAAAAAGTCGGCGTGTGCCTTGACACGTGCCACGTTTTTGACGCCGGCTACGATATTGTAAACTCTCTTGACGAGGTGCTTACGGATTTTGACAGAATAATAGGCCTTGAAAAGCTTCGAGCCATACATATAAATGACAGTAAAAATCCGCTCGGCAGTCATAAGGACAGACACGAATGCATAGGTAAAGGCTATATTGGGCTTGACGCCATGAAAAGAATAGTCACTCATCCCGTTCTTAATCACCTGCCGTTTTATCTTGAAACACCGAACGACCTTGACGGCTACAAGGCAGAAATTGAGTTGCTTCGCTCTTTTTGCGATTAAACGCGGCGTCACTTGAAAAAATTATATATTTATGCTAAAATGTTTTATAAATTTGTTTGTACCGTTAAAGCTTTTAAAAAGATAGGCTGTTCAAACTTTTAAAGGAATGAATATAAATGCATTTGCAGGAATCCGGCGAGATGTATCTCGAAACAATATATTTGCTGTCAAAAAACAGCGACAGCGTCCGTTCGATAGATGTATGTGAGAAAATGGGTTTCTCAAAGCCCAGCGTAAGCCGTGCCGTTGGCCTTTTAAAGCAAGGCGGATACCTCTACACCGATAAAAACGGCTATTTGTTTTTGACCGATGAGGGCAAAAAAGTTGCACACAAAACATATGAGCGACACGTGGTGCTGTCGCAATTTTTTGAGTCGATAGGCGTTTCCGCCGAAACGGCAACAAATGACGCCTGCAAAATCGAGCACGTTATAAGCGACGAAACCTTTAACGCCGTAAAAAAGCTGTTCCGTGACAAATAACAGATGCTTAAAAATTACATAAAAAAAGCGACAAGGCGAAAAATCGTCTTGCCGCTTTTTTTATGAAACAATTAAAAGCTTAACACTCCTAGATGTTCAAGCAAAATCTTTATTCCGATTAAAACGAGTATTATTCCGCCGCAAAGCTCCGCTTTGTTTTTATACTTCACTCCGAATTTGTGTCCTACGCCCACGCCGAGAGCGGAGAGTATAAATGTTACACTTCCTATTACGGTTATCGATGTCAGGATATTCACCTGCAAAAAAGCAAAAGTAACGCCGACGGCGAGTGCATCGATACTCGTTGCCACCGCCATAAGAGTCAGCTCCTTAAGGTCGAGCTTTTCTTCGTATTCGGGCTTTTCATCAGAGTCTTTATCCTTTTTAAACGATTCTATTATCATTTTTCCGCCGATAAACAACAGCAGGAAAAAGGCAATCCAATGGTCAATACTCGTTATGTAGCGCTCAAACTGCTTACCGAGTGCCCAACCAATTAGCGGCATCAATGCCTGAAATCCGCCGAAAAAAAGCGCAATAACGGCTGTTTTGCCGATATCAAGTCGCCGCATTTTCAGTCCCTTGCAAACAGCTACTGCAAACGCATCCATTGAAAGCCCGACGGCAATGAGTAAAAGCTCGGAAAAACCCATAACACAACCTCCGTTTGTAAACAAAAAAAGACCTACGTACGGCGTTTGCCATACGTAAGTCTTGTCTTTTAAGGTAAGCAGGACCTAAAAGGTCAGTATGTTGACTTGCCGCGCACAAAGGCGCTGACTACTCCCTTACGAGTAAGGAGAGTTTAACATAATAACAGACACCCGGCAAGAATTTTTTATATTTTGCCTTTAACAAGATCCCAGTACGCTTTAGCCGCCTGTTCTATCTTATTATCGCCGAATACGTAATATTTCCTGCTTTTGATGTCGTCCGGCAAATATTGCTGACTTACATAGTGATTTTTATAGTCATGCGGGTATTTATAGAACTGCCCCTTATTGGGATTATCCTCCCCGTCAAAATGCTTATTCTGAAGGGTTCGCGGAATTCTTCCGTAATTTCCGTTTTGCACGTCCTCCATTGCAGCATTTATTCCATTGTATGCCGAATTTGATTTCGGGGCGGTGCAAACGAGCACCACCGCGTCGGCAAGAGGTATGCGCGCCTCGGGCAGTCCCACCTGCAGGGCGGCATCCACGGCTGCTTTTACTATGGGAATTATCATCGGATAGGCAAGCCCCACGTCCTCGCAGGCGCACACCATAAGCCGCCTTGTAGCCGAAGGGAGATCGCCTGCCTCAAGAAGCCTCGCAAGATAGTGAAGTGCGGCATTGGGGTCGCTGCCGCGCATGGATTTTTGGAACGCGGACATAACGTCATAGTTTTCGTCGCCCTTTTTGTCATATCTGAATGTGTTTTTTTGCGTGAGCGACATTACGCTCTCCGGCGTTATTACCCGTTTGCCGTCCTTCGGTGCTACGGACAGCACCGAAAGCTCCACAAAATTCAGAGCCTTGCGCACATCGCCGCCTGCGGCGTATGCTATATGCTCCTTAACCTCTTGCGGAACCTCTATCAAAGTTCCGCTTTCGTTCTCAAGAAATTTGTACCCGCGGTCAATTGCCGGAAGCATATCCTCGGCTGTAACCGATTTAAATTCAAATACCGTTGAACGGCTGAGAACCGCGCTGTATATATAAAAATAAGGATTTTCGGTTGTTGAAGCTATAAGAGTTATAGCCCCGTTTTCTATGTACTGCAAAAGCGATTGCTGCTGTTTTTTATGAAATACTGTATCTCGTCAAGGTAAAGCAATATCCCGTTAGGTGCCGCGAGGGTGTCAAGCTCCGAAACTATTTCTTTAATATCCGCAGTTTGACGCATTTGTTCCGTTGAGCTTATGCAGCTTGCGGTTTGTGGTTTTTGCTATAATTTTTGGCAAGCGTCGTTTTTGCCTGTGCCCGACGGCCCGTAAAATATCAGATTCGGAAGCGTACCAGAATTCAAGATATTGCGAAGCGGCATACCCTCTGCCAAAAGGTGCTTTTGACCGACCATATCTTCGATTTTTTTCGGGGCGTAGCCTGTCAGCTAACGGTGAAGACATATTTTTACCGCCTTTCCGACTGCATATCCATAATAAAGAATAAAGCGGCGCGCCCCGTTGCAGTCGTAAAGGACGCGCGTCGACTAAAATTTTTTGTTTTTATCCGGAAATAATCAGCTTTTCGATTTCAGCGGGAGTCGAAACAATATAATCCGCTTTGTGCTCACGAAATTCCTCAAGACTGCCGAAGCCGTAAAGCACCGCTATGCACGGTATGCCTGCTCCCTTTGCACCGTCGATGTCAAATTTTCTGTCGCCGACCATAACGGCGTCGTTTTTGGATGAGCCGAGCTTCTTCAGCGCATTTTCGATTATCTGCGTCTTATCGGAGCGTATTTCATCAAAAAGTGACGCCTCCT
>ENA-OQMX01000254-OQMX01000254.1-human-gut-metagenome-genome-assembly--contig:-NODE-254-length-13702-cov-2.222026_pt1 | contig 13702 bp, 20 predicted proteins | sample MGYA00242622_ERZ504866 | MGnify/ENA primary metagenome ERZ504866 (study PRJEB26092, sample SAMD00036422) | human gut metagenome | host: Homo sapiens | study: EMG produced TPA metagenomics assembly of...
AAAATTGCTTATGGACGGAGAACGAAGGAAAAGTCAAAGGCACAAAAACGATTACCAGATGAAAGAAATGACGATTACATTCTGACAGAGGGACAGCATAAAGGAATCGTTAGTGAGGAGGTATGGGAAAAGGCTCATGCCAAGCGTCTTAGAACCGGAGTAAAGCAACCGTCAAAAATTGGGCGGGATCGAGTTCATTTGTTATCCGGTCTGCTGAAATGCCCGGTTTGTGGAAGTCCCATGTATACGAATAAACACGCATGGACAAATAAAGATGGCACTTACAAAGAAATTTACTATTATGTATGTAGTCGGAATAGGATGGTCCGGGGTAAGCATTGTGAATATAAGGCGATGCTGAAAAAGACCGATATTGAACCGATGGTCATTGAGGCAATTCGTGAGATCGTAAGGAATGAGGAATATGCCCAAGCCATTAAAAAAACGGATTGGCGTTCAGATTGACACGAAAGCAGTGGATAAAGAACTGGAGGGCTATCAGGCAAAGCTGAAGGAAGTTGATCTGAATAAAACAAGATTGGAACGGGAAATTGACAGTCTCCCTGCTGATGCAAAATATCGGGAACGAAAGCTCCATGATATGACCTTGCGGTTAGATTCCCTATATGATGTCATTGTTGAGCTGGAGGAAAAAATCGAAGATGCCAGACTTCGGCGAGATGCAATTAAGCAGCAGGCAATTACTCTTGAGAATATTTACAAAATCATGGTGAATTTCGACTGCGTTTATAATATAATAAATGACGAAGAAAAGAGAAATGTGGTCACAGCCTTGATTAAGGAAATTGAAATTTACAGGAATGACGAGTCTGAATATCCGCTAAAGCGGATTGGTCTGAATTTTCCGGTGTTCAAGGATGGCGGGGAAGTTACGGAGCTTTTGTGGGACAAAGGGAATACCGTTGAGACGGTATGCGCATTGTCCAAACTGGATATCCACCAGAAGATCACGGTAGACCTGAAGATGGATGAGTTGGACGTGACTGCTGCGGAGACCAAGGCTAGCTATGAAGAGATCCGGGAGTACGTCAAGGAGCACACCGGTCTGAACGTGAGCGACCTCTATATTGCACAGGTCAAGCAGAAAATACGGCATCAAGGAGCGGCAGAACTACAACAAGCCTTAAGGCTGAGAACCCCAAGTCGGCTCAAGTGCCCGGCGGAGAAGGAAAGAGCCATCCGGGAGGCGCTGAAGTATTTTAAGATGATTTGAAATAAAAAAATAGACGGATGTCTGTCAACTGGCAGACATCCGTCCGTTTTATGATAATCTGTTATGATCGCAGTTCCTCAAGCAATGCCGTGCATCCTTCCAGTATATCCTGCCATGTGGCTTCAAAATCTCCCGTGAACCATGGGTCTGCCACTTCACGGGGATGGTCCGTATGCGCCATCAGCAGCGAGACTTTATGCTGTGGGTCTCCGCCGACAATCCGCAGGATGTCGCACAGATTGCTTTCATCCATGCCAATCAGATGATCATACTGTGCATAATCCAGCCGGGTCATCTGCCGGGCGGTCTTGCCGTTGCAGTCGATGCCATGTTCTGCCAGCTTCTGCCGTGCAGGAGGATAGACCGGATTTCCGATTTCCCATGCACTGGTGGCGGCTGATGCGATTTCAAATTGCTCGGATAGTCCTGCCTTGGACGTAAGGTCTTTCATCACATACTCCGCCATCGGGCTTCGGCAGATATTTCCGAGACAAATAAATAAGATCCTGGTCATGCCGGGTCGTTCTCCTTTTGGCTTACAAAAGCATAGCCGCCGTGGGTAGTGCGGATAAAGCTACCGCAGCCGGCCAGCTTCTTTCGCAGATTGGAAACGGTATTTGCCACGACCTTTAAGGTGTCGTCACAGTTTTGTCCCCACACAGCACGGAAAAGCTCTTCTTTTGAGAAGATTTGTCCTTCGTGGGAGGCAAGCATCAGCAGCAAATCGAACTCCAGTCGTGTAAGGGAGACTTTTCTGCCGTTGCACGACACTTCGTGGGTCATTCCATCCAGTGTAAGCTCCGGAAGAACCAACTTCTCCCATGAATCAATGGATATTTGCTCTGCCTCGATGTGCTCTCGTTCCAGAAGCATCCGGATCTTCTGCTCCAATTCTGGGTCAGGCTGTCGGGTTTTTATAACGATCATGGCAAACTCCTGCGTGTATTTTACTCTGCGGCGGTATCCATTTCCCGGAGCAGGTTTACCATCTCGATGGCACTGACTGCGCAGTCATAGCCTTTATTACCTGCTTTGGTGCCTGCCCGCTCGATGGCCTGTTCGATGTTTTCGGTGGTCAGAACACCAAAGAGGACGGGAACCCCGCTTTCCAGCGAGACCGTGGCAATGCCTTTGGAAACCTCATTGCACACATAGTCGTAATGGCTGGTAGAACCGCGAATCACGGCACCAAGGCAGATCACAGCATCATACTTTCCGCTTTTTGCCATTTTAGAGGCAACCAGTGGGATCTCAAAAGCACCCGGAACCCATGCAACATGAACATCAGCGTCCTGCACATCGTGCCGGAGCAGACCATCCATTGCTCCGCTCAGAAGTTTGGACGTGATAAATTCGTTGAAGCGGGCAGCTACGATACCGACCTTGATGTTCTGAGAAACCAGCTTACCTTCAAATGTTTTCATTTTTAAATACCTCTTTCGTTGTTAATATTCCAGAAGATGCCCCATCCGTGCCTGCTTCGTTTTCAGGTAAAACAGGTCATACGGGGTCGCCGTCATCTGAATGGGTACGCGCTCGGAGATCTCCAGCCCAAACTCGGAGAGCTGATATACTTTGTCCGGGTTATTGGTAAGCAGGCGCAGGCTTTTTACGCCAAGTTCCCGGAGGATCTGCGCGCCGAGATAATACTCCCGTTCATCTCCATGGAACCCCAGAGCGAGATTGGCTTCCAGCGTATCCATGCCCTGCTCCTGAAGTTCATAGGCACGCAGTTTGTTGATCAGACCGATGCCTCGGCCTTCCTGCCGCATATAGAGCAGGATACCCCGGTCTCTTTTTCGATCTGCGTCATGGCAGCGGCCAGCTGTTGGCCGCAGTCACAACGCAAAGAGCCAAATGTATCTCCTGTCAGGCATTCCGAGTGGACGCGGCACAGAATATCCTTTCCATCGCCAATGTCACCTTTTACCAGTGCAATGTGATGCTCTCCGTTCAGGCGGCTCACAAAACCATAAGCTCTGAAGGTGCCATACTTGGTGGGCAGGTTCACTGCCGTCACCTGATCGACCAGTTTATCGTGACACTTGCGGTACTCCTGTAAATCACGGATGGTGATGAATTTGATCTGGAAACGCTCTGCCAGCTTTGCCAGTTCAGCGGTGCGCATCATCGTGCCATCCTCCCGCATGATCTCGCAGCACAGGCCGCATTCTTTCAGCCCTGCCAGACGGCACAGGTCAACGGTTGCTTCCGTGTGACCGTTGCGCTCCAACACACCGCTCTTTTTTTGCCAGAAGGGGGAACATATGGCCCGGTCTGCGGAAATCTTCTGCTTTTTGCGTGGTCGTCCACACAAGCCATCGCCGTAATGGAACGCTCTGCGGCAGAAATGCCCGTAGAAGTAGAAACGTGGTCGATGGACACCGTAAATGCCGTTTCATGGTTGTCGGTGTTATGCTGCACCATCTGCGGAAATTGCAGCTTCTGGACGAAAGCCTCGGACATTGGCATACAGATCAGACCTTTGCCGTGGGTCGCCATAAAGTTGATGTTTTCGGTGGTGGCAAATTCGGCAGCACAGATGAAGTCCCCCTCGTTTTCACGGTCGGGGTCATCCGTTACCAGAATGATTTTTCCTTGTTTCAGATCTTGCAAAGCTTCGGGAATGGTATTGAAGTTCATCGTAAACTCTCCTTAAAAGCCGCAGCGCAGCAGCATTTCTTTTGTGAGCGTGTTTTGCTTCGGTGTTTCTGATGGAAGCAGCCTCTCGATATATTTTCCAACAACATCGGTTTCCAAATTGACAAAATCCCCTTTGTGCCGTTGGTTCAGGTTCGTCTGACGGACGGTGTGCGGTATCGTGGACACGGAAAAGCCCGTAGGTTCCACCGCAGCCACGGTCAGGCTGATACCGTCTATTGTGATAGAGCCTTTTTCAACGACATAGCGAAGGATCGCAGAATCTGCATGAATGGTGTACCAGATAGCCGTATCGTCTTTTCGGATATTAGCAATGCGTCCGACGCCATCCACATGGCCTGCTACGATGTGTCCGCCAAAACGTCCGTTGGCCGGCATGGCACGTTCCAGATTGACAGCACTTCCAACGGTGAGCTGTGCAAGTGCAGAGCGGTTCAAGGTCTCGTGCATGACATCCGCAGCAAAGCTATCCGGGAAGAGCTGCCTGACGGTCAGACAGATGCCGTTGACGGCGATGCTGTCGCCGATCCTGGTTCCTTCCAGAACCGTTTTTGCACGAACAGTCAGTACGGCGGAATGCTGTCCCCGATTGATGGATTTTATTGTTCCGACTTCTTCCACGATTCCGGTAAACACGGGTACTCCACCTCACTTTCGATCAGGAAATCTTCGCCAAGCTGTTCCAATCGGCTGTTCTTCAGGCGGAATGCAGCATCCGGAAACGAAACACCTGCACCCTCAATGGGTGCTTTGGCATCCCTACCTCCGAACAGCTTCGGGGCGATGTAAGCCTGTACCTGCTGCACGATGCCGCTTTCCAGTGCAGACCAGTTCAAGGTTCCGCCGCCTTCCAGCAGAATGCTGTCGATCTGCTCCTGCCCCAGCTGTTCCATCAGTTGCGGAAGATTCACATGACCGCATTGCTCTTCCAGACAAAGGACTCGGCACCCGGTCTGTTGATATGCCGCCTGCTTCTCTGGGTCGCCGCAGCAGGTCGCAAGAATGGTGGGGACCTGTTTGGCGGTCGTGACTACCTGTGATTGCAGCGGTGTCCGCAAATGTGTATCACAGATGATCCGGACGGGATCACGGCCACCCTCTATCCGGCAGGTCAGCAGCGGGTCATCTGCCAGAATGGTTCCGACTCCCACCATAATGCCGCGGAATCGGTGTCGCTGCCGTTGAACATGATTCCGGGCAATTTCCCCGGTGATCCATTTGGAAGCGCCTGTGTATGTGGCGATTTTTCCGTCCATTGTCATGGCGTATTTCATGGAAACGAAGGGGCGTTTTGTGGTGATATAGTGGAAGAACACCTTGTTCAGCGCATCGCATTCCTCTTGCAGAACATTTTCGGTCACATCTATGCCGTGTGCGCGCAGGATTGCAATTCCTTTTCCAGCCACCAGCGGATTCGGGTCAGCAGAACCCACGACCACCCGGTGAATGCCCGCGTCCAGAATCGCATCCACGCAGGGCGGCTGCTTTCCGTAATGGCAGCACGGCTCCAATGTCACATACAGGGTCGCTCCCTGCGGATCTTCGGTGCAGGATGCCAGCGCATTGCGCTCCGCATGAGCCTGACCGTATCTCTGGTGCCAGCCCTGTCCGATGATCCTGCCCTCTTTTACGACCACGGCACCCACCATCGGGTTGGGAGATGTCCATCCGCAACCCTTTTTTGCAAGCTGCAAAGCCAGACGCATATACTCTTTGTCGTTCATCGTGTCGCCTCCAAAAGAAAAAGCCCTGAACAAAAACGTTCAGGGCAAGCCGAAAAAACACAAGGGATCCTTGTGCAAAAAAGAAAGCTCCAGAATGCAAACGCATCCCAGAGCAGCCTCCACAAGCGCAGGACCGTACGGGTTCTGCACTTGATATCTTCTTTCATCCAGACTGTACTGTCGGCTTCGGAGTTTCACCGAATCATGCCTTACGGCTCGTGGGCTGTACCACCGGTAGGGAATTGCACCCTGCCCTGAAGATTTATGATTCAATTACAGCGGCATTATAGCACGGCTTCTTTCGGATTGCAAGGGCATTCTGCAAACCGGGACGAAACCGGGATGAAGCGAATCGCTACAACAATAAAATCACATCGTCCGTAGGACAATGTGAACGGAGAATCCAAAGGGGCGCGGGTCGCCAGTGGCGACCTCAAAATGCGTTGCATTTTGAAGCGCTTGACCGAGCCGACAGGCGAGAGCAGCGCCCTTTGGCACACGACTTTGCTTGCAAAGTCTATTCCGAACAAGACGGTACGAATGGGAGGTGCTGGAAATGGCAGCAGAAAAGACCAAGGTCTACACATGAAGGTAGATACCACTGCCATTGAGCAGGAGATCGCCGCCTATGAGAAGCAGCTACGGCAGCACTACTCCACAAAATCCCGGCTTATGGAGGAGATCGACAGCCTTGACCCGGACGACCGGCACTATATCGCCCGAAAATCTGACCTTGACGACCGCCTTTATAAGATGTACGATAAAACCGAGAGGTGGAAAATGGACTGATGGATGCCCGGGCAAAGAAGCAGGCCATTGAAGCCGACAAAATCACAGGCGACAACATCTATAAGATCCTGATTTGATTTGACAAGCTTTATGCCACCATGACCGAGGCGGAACGCCGCAGACTGGTGGAAATTTTGATCGACGAGGTGCAGATCTACCCGGAACGCCAGCCTAACGGACAGTGGCTGAAGTCCGTCCGGTTCAAGCTGCCTATCATCGACCATGACCTTGAATTGAGTTTGGACAATCAGGATCGTGTCGAGGTCGTGTGTTCGATGGTTAGATTCAAAAAGCATTGATCTAATGTGAAGTAGGGTGAACTGTTTTATGGATTCTGTTACACAGCGTATAAAAATGATCCAGCAATATGAAGGAAAATAAGAAGACCTGTGCGGTCTGGTGAAAAATAACAACACAAATAGTACAGAGAAAAGGAGCATCCCATGAACGCAAATATCAATTATGATGAGATCCCGGATACCAGTGCCGTGCAGGAGGACCTGCTTGCGGCGCTGAGCAGCCAGCATGTGACCGTGCACACGAATGAGGAGCCGGATTTCGACTACATGGAAAACGGGGATGTGGCTTTTGTGGTCAAGAACCCGCACAATGATGAGAATTTGCTCATTGAACTGGGCGGCGAGTTCTCGCTCTTCTTCGGCCTGTGGCATGGGCAGTACAAGGCCGTGGAGTACGACTACGACCGCATGAAGAAGGACATTGCCGCGATTCTGGCGGGCAATGCCGGTGCGCTGAGCCTGTATGCCGACGGCAGGTGGCAGGGCAGCGCTCTCTGCCCGGAGAAGGTGTCTGCCGATGCCGACATGGAAAAGCTGCTGGAACGCTGCTGGCAAAAGCAGGAGCCGAAGGAAAAACTGCTGGCACAGGGCGGCAGGGTGGAACTGCTTTATTGGGACCCGGCGGAAATAAGAGCTTTATGATTCCGGCAAAGAACTGAATTATAACAAAAAGGACACACCACAACGGCGTAGTCCTTCTTGTTATACGATATGAAGCTTAGACCTTCTCGATGGTGATGCTCCACTCGCTGGTCATGGCCTCATCGACGTCCAGCACCTCGTGCTTGCCCTCTTCGTTCACGCTGTTGGCCCAGCCGTTCCAGGGCTCCATGCAGACGAAGTTCTCGGCATCCTGCTGCCAGAGCACGCCCTTGTCGAAGGTCTCATCGGCATCCACAGTGACCTTGTGGCCGTTGCCCTTGTCGGTGAAGGTCATGGGGAACTGAACACCGGTCATCAGGCGGATGGTGTTGTCTGCGCCCTCCTTGCGGGTGAGGGTGATCTTTTCCGGGGCGGCGGGCTGCTCGCCCTTGGCGTTCTCGGAGCAGGTGGCGCACTTGATGTCGAATTCCACGTTCTCCAGCTTGGAGGCGGTAAAGTGGGGTGGTAGCCAAAGCTGAAGGGCATATCGGTGTTGCCCTGTTGATGACGGTCAGACTGACCAGTGCCTTGTTGCCCTCCAGATTATAGTTGAGCAGCAGGGTGAAATCGAACGGGTACAGGAACTTGGTCAGCGGGGTGGACTCCAGTGCCAGCGTCACGCCGTCCGGGCCAACGCTGTCCACTTCCCATGCGCACAGGTCGGCAAAGCCGTGGGTCTCCATGGGGTAGGCCTTGCCGTCAAAGATGTGCACGCCGTTATCCGGCAGGCCGCAGTTGGGGAACAGCACCGGCACGCCGAAGCGGGGGCGGTTGCACTCGGAAAAATTGGGGTGGCGGGTCCAGATGTACTCCTCGCCGTTCAGGGAGAAGCCGGTGATCATGCCGCCGCGCTCCGGGGTGATGACCAGCTCGGTCTTTGCCTCAGCATCGGTGATAACGTACTGCTCATAGCAGGCACCGTTTTCGGTGACATAACGGGTGGTGATCTGATTCATAGTTCAGTCCTCCTTATGTTTCTGGTTCTGTGCCAGTTTTTCAAAATAATAATCAATGCCATAGCGAATGAGATATTTTATGACCCTTGCAATAACGGCCACGATAGCGGCAAAAATGCCGCCGTAAAGCAGAAACGCATAGATCATCATGCGAGTGGTCATAGCCATAAAAACACTTCCCTCCGTTTTCATGCACAAAGAGGCTGCCGTACAGCCAAAGTGCCATACAGCAGCCTCGAAACGATTACAGAACGACGCCGTCCTTGAAGATGGAGATCTCGCGGAAGCCGTGCTTCTCGGCCTTGGTCTGCTCACCGCTTGCAACGCGGATGACCAGATCCAGCAGATCCTTTGCAGCCTCGTCGATGGTCTTTTCGCCATCGGCGATCACGCCGGTGTTGAAGTCGATCCAGCCGGATTTCTTCTGGGCCAGCGGGGTGTTGGTGGAGATCTTCAGGGTGGGAGCCGGGGCCGAGAACGGAGTGCCGCGGCCGGTGGAGAACAGGATCAGGTGTGCGCCTGCGGCGGTCATGGCCGTGGCAGAAACCAGATCGTTGCCGGGGCCGTACAGCATGTTCAGGCCCTTGGTGACAACGGGATCACCGTAGCCGATCACGTCCATGATGGGGGCAGTGCCGCCCTTCTGGACGCAGCCGCAGCTCTTGTCTTCCAGCGTGGTGATACCGCCCTGTTTGTTGCCCGGAGAGGGGTTATCGTAGACCACCTCGTTGTGGCTGATGAAGTAATCCTTGAAGCCGTTGATCATGTGCTCAGCCTTGACAAAGACGTCATGGTTGATGCAGCGATCCATCAGGAAGCCCTCGGCACCGAACATCTCGGGTACCTCGGTCAGAACGGTGGAACCGCCGCGCTGGCCCATCATGTCGGAGAAGCGGCCGATGGTGGGGTTGGCGGTGATGCCGGACAGGCCGTCCGAGCCGCCGCACTTCATGCCCACCACCAGATCGGACACGGGGATAGGCTCACGCTTGAACTGCCCGGCATAGGTAGCCAGCTCCTTGAGGATATCGCGGGCAGCGGTGAACTCGTCGTCCACCTCCTGACAGGTGAGGAACTTCACACGGTCGTGGTCGTACTCGCCCAGCTCTTCCACGAACTGATCGTGCTGCAGGTTCTCGCAGCCCAGATGCAGCACCAGAACGGCGGCAGCATTGGGGTGGCGCACCAGCGCAGCCAGCAGCTTGCGGGTCTGTGCATGGTCGTGGCCGGTCTGGCTGCAGCCGAAGGGATGGGTGAAGGTGTACAGACCCTCGATGGAGCCGGTGACCAGATCCTGATTGTCGGCAACGATCTTCTTGGCGATGTCGTTGACGCAGCCCACGGTGGGGATGATCCAGATCTCATTGCGGATGGCGGCACGGCCGTCCTTGCGGCGGAAGCCCATAAAGGTCTCCGGCTCGACCTTGGGCAGGGGAGCCAGATCCGGGGCGGGGTTGTAGCTGTACTCTACCTCACCGGACAGGTTGGTGTGCACGTTGTGGGTGTGCATCCAGCTGCCGGGAGCGGCATCTGCGGTGGCGTGGCCGATGGGGAAGCCGTACTTGATCACGTTCTCACCGTTCTTGATGGGCTTCACGGCCATCTTGTGGCCCTGCGGAATGTCCTCCAGAGCAGTCACAGAAAGACCGTCCACTTCCACCAGCGTGCCCTTGGCAATGGGGTGCAGGGCAACGACCACGTTGTCGATGGGGCTGATATGAATTGCCTGCGGCATAGTTGTTCTCCTTATCGTATCGCACAAAAGGGCTGCTGCCCAAAGCAGCAGCCCTTTGTTGTGCGGGTAGGTTGATTTTCAGCTTACAGGCAGCTCTTGTAAGCAGCCTCGGCACCCTGGGTGCGAATCATTTCCAGATCTGCCAGCACAGCGGCCTCCAGACCCTCGATCTTGGTCAGATCCTGATCCCACATCTGGGTGTTGGTCAGCACAGCGTGCACCAGCTGCGCAGCGGTGTCGTCCTTGTGTGCATAGTAGAAGTCCAGAGCCCATGCGTCGTCCTGGATCTTGTAGGTGTTGCCTGCGGGGCGCTTGCAGATCAGGCCGTCAGCAGTGCGCTCCTGAATATCGTTGGAGTAGAAGGCGATGTAGGCTGCCAGAGACATGGTCAGGCACTTGGGCAGCTGCTTCTGCTCCTCGATGTAAGCCAGGAAGGAAGGCATGTTGCGGGCCTTCCACTTGGAGGTGGAGTTCAGGGAGATGCTCATCAGCTCGTGGTTGACGAAGGGGTTGTTGAAGCGGTCCTCAACAGCAGAAGCAAACTCTTCCAGATCCTTCTTGTCCAGCGGCAGGGTGGGGATGATCTCCTCGTGCAGCATCTTGTTCATGAAGCCGCGGATGGTGTCGTTGTGCATGCAGTCACGCACAATGTCGAAGCCGGCCAGATATGCGCCCAGAACGAAGCCGGTGTGTGCACCGTTCAGGATGCGGACCTTGCGCTTCTTGTAGGGGGTAACATCGGGCACGACCATGACGTTCACGCCGGCCTTCTTGAACGGCAGCTTGTCCTCCAGCTCAGCGGGGCCTTCGATGACCCACACGCCGAACACTTCGCCCACGTCCAGAGCGGCATCATGGTAGCCGTTGGCCTCTTCCATGGCAGCCAGTTCCTTGGGATCGCGGATGCGGCCCGGAACGATGCGGTCCACCAGAGTGGAGCAGAAGGTGTTTGCGTTGTTCATCCAGTCGATGAAGGCAGGCTCCAGATTCCAATCCTTGGCGTAGTTGTTGCAGCACTTCTGCAGCTCCTTGCCGTTGTTGTCGATCAGCTCGCAGGACAGGATGGCCAGACCCTTGTCAGCAGCGCCGTTGAATGCCTTGTAGCGCTCGAACAGCACGCGGGTCAGCTTTGCGGGGAAGCTGTTGGGAGGAACCTGATCGAACTGGCTGTCGCCCTGCGTGTAGGCGATGCCGGCCTCAGTGGTGTTGGAGACGACGATCTCCAGGTCCTCAGAGCGGGCCAGAGCCAGCACTTCGTCCCACTTGCCCTCGGAGTAGGGGCAGACACAGTCATGCACGCAGGAGATGACGCGCTTTGCATCGACCTTCTGGCCCTTCTCGCTGCCGCGCAGGTACAGGGTGTACAGGCCCTCCTGCTCGTTGATCCAGTCCGCCATCTGGGGGAATTGCCGATGGGCTGCACCAGCTTGACCTTGCCGTTGTAGCCAGCCTTCTCGTTGGCGATATCATAGAAATAGTCCACGAATGCGCGCAGGAAGTTCCCCTCGCCAAACTGCATGACCTTGACAGGGGCATCCTTGAGGATGTAGCCGTTGTAGCCGGTCTCAGACAGAACCTTGTAATTCAAAGTTTCCATATCACGTGTTCTCCTTTTTGCTTGCTTTGCTTCTCTCTGGGGCACCCCTTTGTGCCCCACATTCTGTCTCTATTGTATGCTGTTGTATACAAAGAAGTCAAGTGTTTTGTGCAATGTTTTAGTCCAAAAATGGCTATTCAGTCGCATTTCCAGTCGGTTTGTACTAATTCCGAAGGGTGTAAACTTTTGGACTAGTTTTTCAGTTGTATACATCGGCTATTTTCCGGTATACTAAGGATAAGGCAGCCTGCCCGTTCCAAGCAGGTGCAATTTCATGCCCGTTTTTGTCTAAATTTTAACAAATTCATCAGAGAAAAGGAGTTAAAATCCCATGAAAGCATTTATGGATAAGGACTTCATGCTCCAGTCTGCTACCGCACAGCATCTGTATCACGACTATGCAGCTGCTATGCCCATCTGCGACTATCACTGCCATATTCCTCCCCGCGAGATCTACGAGAACCGCCGCTTTGAGAACATCGCTCAGGTGTGGCTGGGCGGCCGCAACCCGGACGGCAGCTACTTCGGCGATCATTATAAGTGGCGCGTGATGCGTTCCAACGGCGTGCCCGAGGAGTACATCACCGGTGACAAGCCCGACCGCGAGCGCTTCCAGAAGTTTGCCGAGGCTCTGCCCATGGCCATCGGCAACCCGATGTACCACTGGACCAATCTGGAGCTGCATGTGTTCTTCGGCTACGACGGCGTGCTGAACGGCGATACCGCTGAGGAAGTGTGGAACCTGTGCAACGACAAGCTGCAGCACGATCCCAAGCTGACCGTCCGCGGCCTGATCGAGCAGTCCAACGTGGCCTTCATCGGCACCACCGATGACCCCATCGATGATCTGTACTGGCACAAGAAGATCAAGGAAGATCCCACCATCAAGTTCACCGTGGCTCCTTCCTTCGCCCCGATAAGGCCATCAACATCAACAAGCCCGGCTTTGCCGAGTACATGGGCAAGCTGGCCGCTGTTGTGGGCAGGAAAAGCTGGCCTGCATCGACTGCGTCACCGACGCTCTGACCAAACGCATCGAGTTCTTTGCCGAGATGGGCTGCCGCGCTTCGGACCACGGTCTGGATTACATCCCCTACCGTGAGGCCACCAAGGAAGAGGTCAACGCCATTTACCAGAAGGTGATGGCCGGCGAGACCTGCACCGTGGAAGAGGCTGAGAAGTACCAGACCTACATCCTGATCCATCTGGGCAAGCAGTATCACCGTCTGGGCATCGCCATGCAGATCCACTACAACTGCCTGCGCGGCGTGAACCGCAAGATGAACGCTCTGCTGGGACCCGACACCGGCTTTGATATGATCAACACCGCTACCTGCGGCGGCGAGATCGCAAGCCTGCTGAGCGCCCTGAACGACACCGACGAGTGCCCCAAGACCATCATCTACAGCCTGAACCCCGCCGACGACGCACAGATCGGCACCATTCTGGGCTGCTTCCAGAACAGCGAGGTGCCGGGCAAGATCCAGCACGGCTCCGCATGGTGGTTCAATGACCACAAGATCGGCATGGAAGAGCAGATGACCCGTCTGGCAAGCCTGGGCCTGCTGGGCAACTTCGTTGGCATGCTGACCGACAGCCGCAGCTTCCTGAGCTACACCCGTCACGACTACTTCCGCCGCATCCTGTGCAACATCATCGGCCAGTGGGTCGAGGATGGCGAGTATCCCAACGACGAGAAGGCTCTGGAGAAGATCGTCAAGGGCATCTGCTTCGACAACGCAAAGCGCTACTTCAACCTGTAAGAGAAGTGCCTGAACCTGAATAAGGCATAACACAAAGCCCCCGGAACGGATTACCGTTCCGGGGGCTTTTGCTGTAAGCAGATAATGTTTACTTTACAAGGCTGCGCAGCACAACGCGGGCAGTGGAAACGTCGGAACCAAGCAGGGTGTCGTAGGCATTCAGGATGTCGCGGATGGCCTGCAGGTTGTCCTTGGTCAGGGTGTAGGTCTTGGTGGAGCCGTCCTTGCCGGTAAAGGTGGCAGTGACGCTCTTGGCGGCAAGCCACTCGTTCAGCCAGCTGGTCTCGTCGTCCATATCGAAC
>ENA-OQMX01000255-OQMX01000255.1-human-gut-metagenome-genome-assembly--contig:-NODE-255-length-13680-cov-2.742788_pt1 | contig 13680 bp, 16 predicted proteins | sample MGYA00242622_ERZ504866 | MGnify/ENA primary metagenome ERZ504866 (study PRJEB26092, sample SAMD00036422) | human gut metagenome | host: Homo sapiens | study: EMG produced TPA metagenomics assembly of...
GATACGAGGTATAATGGATATGTTGACTTTAACAATAGGGATTAGGGGGTATAAAATGAAAATGCACGAAATGGATTTGATTGAATTCCTATTAAGAAGACACACTGATATTGCAGAAAGTATTAAAGACTACCGAAAAAATACTATTAAAATGTGTATGAAGGATGTGGAAAATGTAATTGCAAAAGGCACAGTAAAATCGGCGGCTTTCCCGATCTTCCGCCCGAAATTCCATATCCCACAATGTCGGGCTATTCCTGCAAGCGCGGAGATGACACTGAGCGGTACGAAAAATCAGCAATGCAGCTTGTTGCTCAAATCAATCTTGCGGACATTGCCGACTTAGATATTGAAAACAAGCTTCCGCACACGGGTATTTTATATTTTTTCTGGAGCGGAGAAATCGACTCAATTCACCAGACCAACAAATGGGTTGAAAGCGTTGCTGACGACCCTGAAAATTCGGCTTATCACAAGGTGATCTGGTACAATGGCGACCTGTCAAATTTAAAGAGAACTGAGCCGCCTGTTCCATATTATTCAAAGTATTTTACAGAAACTTTTGAGGAAAAGGCTGTCGAGTTTGAACTCACCACAGATTATCAGCCACTGGGAGATGTGCTTGACTGTGACCTATTTGACCGTCTTGAAGAAGTTGCTCCAGATTATGATATCGAATATCTTTCGTATGACGGAAACAAATTATTCGGTTATCCTACGGGGGGTAATATACCGGATGTAAACACAAAAACTCATCTGCTGTTTCAATATGGTTACAACGTTGGTTGTCTATGGAATATCTTTTGGATCATTTCAGATGAAGATTTAAAGAACCGCAATTTCGACAAAGCGGTCTTTAGTTTCGATTTGGACTAATAACTATAATTCTAAGTAGGAGCAGAACACTCCTGCTCCTACTTGGTATAAAATCAGTGCTTTATACAGAATTCGCAGCCACCGCTATGTCCAATACAGTCTCTGCAATCAGAATCTATCTCAAACACATCTTCACCCGCGATCAGATATGTTCCAACAAGACTCATCTTCGGCGACATGCATTCTCCGTTCCATGACACGCCTACCTGTGATGCATCCATAAGCCCCAGCAGCTCAGGTACTGCCTCCATGCCCATTCCATAGTATCCTGGACCGAACGACGGACTGCAATACTTCTTCTCATATACACTGTTCTTTCTCTCAAGATATCCTTGCAGCCACCCTCTTATGACATCCATGCATGCCACCTGAAATGCCTCCATGTAATACTGGTCAAGCACAGAACCAGTGTTTTCCAGATCTACAACTGGTGCATGAAATGCATAAATGTAACCTTTATCAATAAGACTGATGTCAAGCTGTGTCAATATTCCGCACTCTATCTTTTTCCCACAAAAAGTAAAATAGCCGGGGCAAATGCACTCAGGAGCAAATTCCTGTAAAAGAACATCCACCGCACAAGATCCAGACATATCTTTCATAACCTCATCCAATATTCTGTCAATATTGATCTGATGCTCATACTTCATATCTGCATCTATTTCATTTATATGGGTAATCTGCATCAATCGTTCTTTCACCTGAGTCTTGAGCTTTCGAAGATCTATATGCAAAAGCTCTTCTTCCCTCTGAAGGCGTCCAATAACCATATCATACATCTCTGGCTGATGTACTAAAAGACAATTACTGCAATCTTTTATCCGCTGCCCTTTCCGGCTGATCACATACTCAGGATTACCTAGGCACCGTTCCTCGCGATAAAGTGGGCAGTAGCAGAACATGCAATTAAAGTTCTCTACTTTCTCCACTTTATGACACGGGAAAAACTCACATTGTGTATTCTGAAAAAATTTATAACTATTTTCCATAATATATTATGCCGTTTTATTTTTCTGTTTTTTCTATTTTTTTCTTAACTATCTCTACACCTGCATAAATCAGGAATCCAGCAAGTGACATGATCAGCCCCAGCCTCAAACCTGGCGTATGATAAACCATTTGTACTGTATGCTTACCCTTATCAAGTTTTATTCCCATAAAAGTATCTGCAAGCTCATCAATTTTAACCTCTTTACCATCCACAACAGCAGACCATGCATCTTCATAAGGTATTGAAAGCAGTATTTCTGTATCATCGTCAACATCTACTTCACCAGTAATTCTATTTTTAGAAATTTTTAAATCTGTTTTATATCCAGTGTTAAGAATATTGATCGCTTTTTCAAACACATCTGTATTCAGCTGCGATACATACAATGTATGCTTCTTGTCCCTATTGGTTTTTCTCTTTATAACTAAATCTATTTGATCTCCAGCCTTATATTCACCAATGTACATGCTGTTGATTTCAAACCTGTGACATGCATTCTGAATCAACTCGCCATTTACATATACCTCACAATTGTTATCATATAAGCTACTATGTGTTTTGCTTCCATCAACAAACACGTATACCGGTCCATCTTTTTTTACATCCAATTTCCATTCTTCATTACCATTGTTGTCAGTATGTATATATTCTGAATCAACATTCTCATATACATCTACTTCTTCACCAAGCATAGCGGATAACAGGTTCTGCTGATTTTCAAATGGGTCATTGCCAAATGAAACCTTCTTTATATCGTCATTCACCGGATAGCCGAGGGGCAAAGCGTATTTATTTTTATATACCTGTGCATACTGAGTCTTCAGATCCGTTTTCTCGTATCCTGATGCCGGACTCTTTAATTGGACATATTTTATTGACAGCAAAGAATCTGTCAGCAGCATAGGACTATTCCAATATGTCTCACGTAAAAAAAGCTTCTCCCCAGGGATATCAGAATATCCCATATAAGCTAGAAATCTGTCAACATTAAAATCATAAGCTGAACTATAATGCTCTATGCTATTATAACCATACAGCAGTGACTCCCCCGTCGCTATATCTCTTCCAATAGTCTTTAGATAATTATAATCATTTTCATATCTGAAAAAGCTTCCCTTCTCAGTATCATTAAGACTATCGACTATATTCTCGGCAGCAACTGTGTAATCAGAAAACTCCTTGCATCATTATTGTATTCAGAAAAGCAATGTACACATTATAACCGGCTTCTATCGCAGTCAGGCATGCCACTCCAAAGCATACTACCTTGGAAACATTTTTTTCTATTGTTACCACATAACAGCACTATTATCCCTATACCAAAAATTGCCATATAAATAATGACTATATTACGCGGTGAATTTATTTTCTTTATATAATATAAAAATGCCAAACCTACTGCAAACAACCCCCATTGCAGAAGCTACTTCTTTTTTTGATACCTGGTCTTTTTCCCATAATTGAACCTCTCTTGCAGCGATCATTATCATTACAAAAGAGAGTACAAAACTAAATCTGAAGAAGTATGAAGTGCTTCTAACAAAGGCTGTCCACACAAGTTCTAAATCTCTAAGACAATAACAGCTGCACAACAAAGCAAGCAGACATGCCATACAGATTTTTTCTTTTTCTCACAGCAGAATTAAAGAAAAATGCAACAACAGCAATAAGAACGATGGTTCCCGTAAAAATAGGGGGTGCATCCTGCGCATTCACTTTCGCACCAACATCAAATCCAACTAAGGAACTGTGTTATATCCATATTAACTATACGGCTCAATCCAACGGTATTATTTGTTGCAATTCCTCCAACAAGCGCCATACACGCAGGAAGAAGTATACACAGACTCGCCAACACTCCACATAACATTGTTACTATATATCTAAATATACTTTTCCATTCTGTTTTCAACGCTTTTTTTATACTAAAGTCATTTGCATTAAGATATTCAACAATAAATAGTATTCCTGACATCAGACATACCATATAGCCAGTGTACCAATTACAGAAAATTGCAACGAATACAGAAGTAAATAGCAGTCCCGTTTTCTTCTTATCAACGCACTTCCATACTCCTAGTGCTATCAATGGCAAAATAATAACTCCATCAAGCCACATAACGTTTCTACAATTATACACATTATATTCCATAAGTGCATATAACGATGATAATACAAGGCCTGGTATCACCGATATTTTGAACCTTTTATCAACATATATGTATCCTGTTATTCCACACAAACCAATTCTGAGCAAAATCATAAATGCCATAAACTGTGGTATCTGCGCCTTTAGAAAAAAACACAATAAACAAATTTAATGGACTAGACAAATAATAAGCTACTATCCCTATCATCCTGCCGCCAAGTGCTTTTCCTGTAGAATATTCTATACCTGCATTTCCATGAAACACATCCCATAAATATCCATAATAGTCCTTATACTGTAGCAATGAATCCCAGATCATCGTAGACTTGTTACCAAATGGTACCACTCCGCACACAGCCATAACAATCAACGTTATAATAACCGGTAACAAAAATGCCAATGCAATGATGATCATTTTTTGTCTTAGAGTTTTTTTGCTTACTCATCAATCTCCTCCTGTAATCCACATCTTTATTATCAACTATCTATAGCTTGACAATATCTAAAAAGCAATTAATTATCTGATTGTTCTGTTTTTCGCGGCCCCCATAAACATGACAACCGGAACAACTATTCCAACGATCATCATGACAACGGCTATAAGCTTGCTGTCACCGGACACCAGTGTCACTATACCGCTTATTATCGCAAGTATCACCAGAAATGCTGCCCATACAACTATGGCAGACGCCTTTGCAACCTTGTTGCTTCCGGCTATTCCAAATATACCGCCTATGATGGCTGCAAGCGATGCTATTCCGGCCACAACGCCACATACGACAGCCTTTGTCGATGGCTCATCTGCAAGCACAAGCTTTGCAATGTCATAATATCCGGCATTTACAAGCCCCCATATGAGCATGATGAGCGACGATGCCGTCACCATTCCCTTTCCAGGTAATTTTTCCATAGATTATTTCTCCTTTTTCATTCTCATATCACTGTCTGCTCCACACATAACAGAAGGCCTGTGTTCTGGCTGCAAACTTCTCAGTCTTGAGCAGTTCTCTTACCTCTGCCTTTGTGTACCATCCTGGAGTGATCTCCTCCAGAGTTGAAGTGCTCGGCTTGAACTCGCCTCTCGCCTTGCCTACAACACACATATTTGTCTCATTTGAAAATCCTACAGCACTGTAGCTTGTCCCTATTGTGTCACTGATCTCGTACAGCTCAAGTCCCGTTTCCTCCATAAGCTCACGTCTGGCACTGACCTCAGGAGTCTCCCCCGGATCTATGAGTCCGGCAGGGAAATTATATACCCATTCACCCGGAGCAAGTCTGAACTCCTTATCTATAAGGATCCTCTCATCTGCCTCGTCTGTGGCGATGATGACCACCGCATCTGCTGCCTTGCCATGAAGTCCCTCGAAATCGGTGATTTCTCCATTCCTGCTTATCATCTCATAGTTCTTAACTATTCCGTCTACAGTCTCGTACTGAACATCGTATCGTGTGATGAACTTTCCCTGTTCTTTCTTTTCAATTCCTACAAATTTCAAAACACTTTCTCCTCTACTTGCAAAGCTCTGCCACAACCTGATTGATGACCTTGCCGTCTGCCTTGCCCTTGAGTTCAGCCATAACAGCCTTCATGATCTGGCCTTTATTCTTTGTTGCTATCACATCTGCAAATTTTGTTGTGAGGATATCTCTCACCTCATCCTCTGACAGAAGTTTTGGCGCATACTCGTTGAACACATCATATCTTGCCTTGTACTGCTCCAGAAGATCTGTTCTGTCTGCAGGGCAGGTATCGATCTGCTCTTTTACAGACTTGATCTCCTTGAGGATAACACTGTCAACTATATCCTCAGGAATGTTGTCTCTGCAGCCGTTATCGATTCCGACCTTCTTAACTGCTGATACGAGGGATGAGATGCTGTCCTTTCTCTCCTTATCCCTTGCCTTCATTGCTGCTATCATATCCTTCTGTAACTTCTCAAGTGTCATTTTTATTTCCTTCTTTCTTTATTTTTATCACTTTTTTATTTTATACCATATTGAACGCTGCTTTTGCAAAACAGCATTCTCCGCCTGAAGCTGTTCCAATTTCTTCTGAAGATCTGCTTTTTCTGTCTGAAGTTCTCCAAGTTTTGCCTGAAGATCAGATTTCTCCTTCTCAAGTTCTTTTATCCGGATACCCCTGTCAGCCTTTTCCTTATATGTCTGCTGTAGTTTTGCATTTATCTCCGACTTTTCCTTGTATGTTCTTTGAAGCTTGGCATTTATCTCTGACTTTTCCCTGTAGGCACGCTCATTTTCTTCAATGCGTTTCTTTAATTGTCTGGAATTTCTACCAATCTCATCCCTCAATTCTCTGCGTTCTTTTTCATGACATTCACATACCCTGATCAGTGCATCCTCTACCGGCTCTCCATCATATTCAAGAATCTTCTTCGCAAGTGCATTATCTCCATATTCAGGTTTAAGCCATTCCTCTATCTTCTGTAACTGAACGTCATTCTGGTCGGCGTCCACATTCTTATGGTAAAGGCCTATTTCCTGTGAGCCCGGTAAGTACCGAAGATCCTCACATGGCATAGCCGCCACAACCGGAACTCCTGACATGATCTCTATTAGCTTAAGCCAGATGTCATCCGCCCACAGGCACATCTCCACCATCTTGTCTTTGTCGAACCACTTATCATCATAAATTCCTGGTGGATATAAAGTTCCTGCGCCCCCGGTTGCAAATAACTGCATCTTTGGTCTGTACAGACAGGCAACCGTCTCCTTCATCCAATACCTGTACGGAATAAGCTGCCCTTTATCCGAAATGACCATCCAGTGTGTCCTCACAGCGGATACCGCCTCTGGATACTGTAAATATGACATATACAGATTCTCAAGCATGTATGGAGGATATTGCAGATCGTCATCTATCGTCACGACCACGTCATTCGTGAACTCCTGCAGCGCATAGAAATACTTCTTGTGCGGCTTCAGATCATCACACCATCTGACCTCCAGCTTATCCTCAAACTGCAGCTTTCTGAGATCATCCGGGAGATCGTCATCCTTATTCGGGAACTGCTCCTCCGCCAGCCACAAAACGATCTTATCTGCCTTTCTGGTCTGTGAATATATCGACTCAAGCATCTGTGCTATGCCCGCAATTCTGGCGGGATAGGATGTGAGCGACACTATTATCCTTCTCGTCTTGAGCTTTTTCAGCTCCGATGAATCATGTTTCTTTATGATGGAATATTTGCGGAATAACTTGTCATCATTGAGTCCCTTCTCTGTCAATCCGTCAAATATCTCACTGTTAAATACGCTGTGCGCTTTCTCGTAAAACTCTATTCTCTCTGCAGAATCCAGTTCTCTGCAATACTTCTCATAATTGTCCACATACTGACGTATGGCAAAGTACATAACAGCATTCCACAGATCAGTCCTGTCTGCCATGCCCTTCACATGCTCCGTCACACAGTCAACGGTCTTCGGAACATCCGGCAGCTTCTCATCCTCACTCTCAGGAACAACATTCCTTGAAAATGTCAGATTGCTTATATATGCTATCTTCTCAGCCGCTACAGCTCCAATTGCCGAATATATAGCTTCGCTGTCACAACCGGCAATGCCCAGTCCTGCATCTATTATGAACTGCTTTCTGTAGAGTTTATTGCCAACTAATGGTCGTACCACATTCATGATCCTGCCACGGCAGTCCTTCCAGTTAAACACCTGCTTTCCGCCGTGAACCCACTCAAAATGTACACCTCTTCCGAAGGTCTTCCCACCGTCACTGTCTATAAGCTCGCAGTTCGAAATCACCATGTCCGCCCCGCTCTGCTCTGCGGCGTCATGCAGCTTCTCCAGCATGTTCTCCGGATAAACCTCCGAGCCATCCACGAACAGTATATATTCTCCATGCGCGCGCTCAAGCCCCGCGAATCTGTCCGCTTCTATTATCTCGTACTCCTTAAATGTCTGGCCAGCCAGCTTTGTCCGGCATGTCTCCACACCGCTTCCGGCTGTAAAAATCACTGATATAACCGGTTTCATAACCCGATACTCCTTTCATTGAACACCATCCTATTGCTGTCCCTCATGATGTCCCGACTCTAGGCCTGTCAATAAATTTTATATCTTAAGTATTTCCGATAGATTCTTCTGTATTCCTGCCGCAACCTCAGGCTTATTCATGGAATACACATGTATATGCTTCACTCCATTTGCCATGAGATCTATGATCTGGTCTGTGGCATATGCAATTCCCGCCTGCCTCATCGCAGCCTCAGTATCGCCAAATGCATCGACTATGCTCTTGAATCTCTCCGGCACGTTACAGCCTGAGAGCTTGACAGCATTCTTGACCTGTACTCTTCTTGTTATAGGCATAATACCCGGTATGATCGGCACTGATATTCCCGCCTCTCTGATTCTGTACATGAAATTAAAGAATATATTGTTATCAAAGAACATCTGTGTAGTCAGGTAATCGCATCCAGCATCGACCTTTTTCTTAAGCCCAATTATGTCTTCGTGCTTATTTGCCGAGTCTGGGTGTACCTCAGGGTAACATGCTCCGCCCACGCAGAAATCTCCTGTCTCCTTGATGAGCTCCACCAGCTCTGATGCATGTGAGAACTCTGCAAATACCTGTCCATCATAGTTCTTCGGTATATCGCCGCGGAGAGCAAGTATATTCTCTATACCGGCATTCTTCATGTCAGCAAGCGCAGTCTTGATGCCCTCTTTGCTGGCACACACGCATGTCAGATGTGCTATGGTCGGCACGTCGTACTTCTCCTGGATCTCCTGGGCAAGCTGAATCGTATGTCCCTTGGTGCTTCCCCCGGCACCATATGTAACGCTCATGTAATCCGGCTTAAATGCCGCTATACCAAGCGCCGCTGCCTCAACATCCGCAAAGTCTGTATCCTTCTTTGGCGGGAACACCTCAAATGAGAGTGTCGCCTTGTCCTGTGTTATCAAATCTCTTATCTTCATGTACTACCTCTGTATATTTGTCTATTACTGTTTATTTCAATCTGGACTCATTTATATCCGGACTCATTTGTATCCGGTCCCGATAAATAATTTTGTTTTTTTGCTTACAGCTCTTCAAGCAGCGTCGGTATCTCCATAAGTTTTTTCACCTCATAGTCCGGATGTATATCCGCCGCCTGCTGACCATCAGGGTTGAACCATATCGTCCTTATCCCAGCATTTATTCCGCCCTGAATATCTGATGTCAGACTGTCTCCTATGATCACAGTCTCATCTGCCTTTATCTCTGGTCTCCTACCAAAGCAATAGTCAAAGAATTCTCTGGACGGTTTCTCCGCTCCGGCATCCTCAGATATGAATATATCCTCAAAATATTTTACTATACCGCAGTCTGCCATTCTTCCAGTCTGTACGTATGCTCCGCTATTTGACACAATGTACAGCTTGTATCGTCCATACAAAGTACCAAGCAGCTTTATCGTATCAGGGAATACAAATCCCTTCTGGCTGAGCTGATCCTCATAGTAGGCTGTCGCCTCCGCAGCAGAGTAGTCAACTCCCAGCTCTGCAAAAAGTATCTCGTATCTGCTCTCCTTAACCTGCTGCCTTGTGAGCAGCCCCTGTTCAAGCAGCTTCCATCTCGATTTGTTGATCTCGCTGTATCTGGATATGACCTTTTCTGTAGGCTCCACCCCTATATGCCTGAGCATATTGGAGAGCGCTCTGCTCTCACTGCGCTTGAAGTCCAGCAGTGTCTCATCCAGATCAAACAATATGTTCTGTACCATATAACTTCCTTATATCTTTCTTATATCTTTCTTTTCAAATTCATATGCTGACTTATCAATGTCTGCCATTATGGTTCTGTATTTTATACATTACTCTTATGCGCAGCTGCCGGATTTCTCCAGTGCGCACATTCTTAAATATTATATTCCACTCACCTGATAATAGCAATAGAGCCGGTTACAAATCTTCTGCTGTGACCGCCCTCTCTTCGGCAATCCTACACAATCCGCAACCGGCTCTGTTCCGTCTATTTTATTAAGTTTAGTTGTATTTTCATTTACTTCATGCCCTTGCTGAGTCCGCTCATTGCATACTCTGACAACTGCTTTCTGTAGAGAAGTGAACTGATCAAATACTCTATAACACCACCCAAAAGGATGGCCGCATATCCAAGGACAGCAAGTTTTACAAGCCCATGGCTTATAACCTCTGATATATGATGGTGACACAGCCAGGAACTGACTATTGACATGCAGGTTATTATCACCAACATAAACACGATAAAGCTTGCCACAAAATATTTGTAACATACACCACAGAATATCATAGCTCCGAACAATATACATATGATCATAAACAATGTATCCTGATAGTTTTCTGTATTCTCCGGGTACATTCTGATAAGTATGTATTTCTCCGCAACAAGTATCGTGAGCAGTACAAGATACACAACTGTGCTGACGATCACGGGCATTCCCACCTCCAGCTTTCTCTTCATCGCGCTTGACTGCACATAATCCGATGCATTCATGTATATTATCATCTGATAGGCAAACATTCCAGTAAGCATAAAGTAGAAACCGCCCAGAATATTCGTTCCGTGTGATGATATTTCAATCAATAAACCTATTGCAGTGAATAACCCCAGCATCATCACATTTGTCTTTAACCTATATCCATATCTGAGAAGTTTAAAACCAAGTATCAAATCTTTCATCCCTTAATCCTCCTTGTCTGATATATATCATTCCTCCCGCCGGCAGGCGGGGGTGGATAGTCTAAGCCGTTTCCGGCCTTGAACAACAATCTGTTAATCTATATCCAGATAAGACGCCTCAACCTTGCGGTACATATGTCTGCGCGTCACATATATTCCAACCGGCAGCAATACCGCCAGTGCTGCAACTATGAGCCATGTAAACTTCTGCAATCCCGAAGATATCGTTATATATATAACCGCAGCTCCCGATGCTCCTGATGACAGCATGGCCAGCAGACTCATGACCTGAACGCTTTGGACATATCTGGTAATGTTCAGCGCCCACACGGAAATATCTGCTGTGAGCAGCACCGACAGGCAAAGCGGTCTCACCGGATTTCCCACCATGATTCCATACGGCACAGCCACCAGCGCCATACATATCGCGATCCTCACCGGGCGGACAAGCAAATCCGCCATAAGTGCATTCTGCAGCATGGCTTTGCCCTTTGTGGATGTCTTCAGATAGTCCATTCCAAGGCACCCTTTCACACATATTGCACCGAATCCCCAATAATCAGCCATAACCTCGATCGCTGTCATGAGCGCCGCTCCCACACCGAGCATGACCGCTGTTACATAATATTTTCTCACTCCTATATCGATCAATACCAGTATCACCCCCAGTATGATCGGTATCAACACATTACACACTAGCCGGTATTTTCCATTCGTAATGGCTCTGTAATCCTTTATCATCCTCATAATTACGCTCCTATAAATACGTGAAACACTCTAAGCTGTTTTTACTTTAATACCATTTTTGTATTATTCTTCATGACCGCCACACTTATCTGAAACAGCGATGGTATCTCCTTGCTCACATTCATGCCTCGCAAGCTTGTCCAGATTCTCTGCAAGACAGATTCCCTCAAAACCATATGGATTCTTAGTCATGGTATAAAGGATCCTTGATGCCGCCTCCGCATCCTGGGCATCTCCCTTTATCAGTATGTATTTCTCCTTCAGGTCCTCCACAAATCCGCACTCGACCACATTTCCATGTTCCATGATGATCGCATAATCAGTGATGCTCTCCATATCGGATATATTGTGTGTTGAGAACAATACACTCTTCTCCCCCGCTCCGTCACTTATATAATCGCCGATCATCTGGCACAGCTTGTCTCGCATAAGCGGATCAAGAGGCGATGCCGGCTCATCGAGCAGCAGCAGGTCTGTATCCCTCGCCATAACCCCGGCAAGCATCAGCTTAGTTCTGGTTCCATCAGAGAGTGCTGAACACTTTTTCTTCAGAGCAACACCGTCCGGGGAATCAGGAAATATCGCAAGTTCTCGGCAATATCTTTCGAACTCGTCCCTGTCAAAATTGTCAAAGAGCAGACTGCTTATCTCCTCCACATCAGATACAGTCCACTGTGGAAGGTAATATCTGCCTGTTCCCGTATAGCCTATCCTGTTCTTTACATCCGCCCTTCTCTCCTTTTCCTCCGATGAATACTTGTCAAAGAAAGTCAGCTCACCTTTGTAATCAAGCCTTATTCCTGAAAGCATATTGAGAAGTGTCGTCTTTCCCGCTCCATTTTCTCCGATGAGTGCTGTCGCAAATCCCTTTGGCACCCTCAAATCAGGTATATCCAGTGTAAATGTCTTAAACTTTTTGGAAATATTCTCCCCTTTTACAGCGCAGTCATAATTCATCATCCAATCCTCCATTAAACCTTAAACTCTCTTCACGTCTTTCTTTTTCCCTATTCTCTGTCCACTTTGTTCTCTGCCTGTCAAATCGTCAGTCCTGTACCATCAGCAGAGCATCAAGCATGTTCTTGAGCTCATCGTCCGACAACCCCGCAATACGTGCCGCAGCTATGGCCTCCGTCAAAGATGCCTCTACCTTTCGAAGATGCTGCTCTATCAGCATCTCACTGTCCTGTGCATTCACATAAAAGCCCTTGCCCTGTTCAGCGGTGACCAGCCCCTCCTGCTCCAGCAGCTCATAAGCTTTCATGGTGGTGATAACACTTATCTTCAGATCCCGTGCCAGCCCCCTGATAGACGGCAGATATTCGCCCTGGGCATATTTGCCCGCCAGAATGTCCGACTTGAAGCTGTCTGCTATCTGCTGATATATAGGCACTCCTGAGTTCTGAGAAAGTCTCATATGTACACCTCCTTAAACTGTTCTCAACTGTTTATATGTTATATATACACTATGTACAGATATGTGTCAACAACTTTTTACTCTAAACCCTAAAATAATAATATCTTGATCTCCTTGTCCACGCAAAAAATCCCCGCCGGCACTGATCTGTTCGGTACCGGCGGGGATTTATCTGTCATATTATTCTATTGTTCAAGCGGGCATGTTATCTGGAACATCTCCTCACACACCTTGTGTACAAGTCTGGCTGTCTCCGTGTCTGCCAGCTTGTAATATACCTCCTTGCCCTCTCTGCGGCTCACGATCAGGCCGCTGCCCTTGAGCTGCTTCAGGTGGTGCGATACGGCCGGATCACTCATCTCCATGGCCGCCGCTATGTTGCTGACACATTCCTCGAGGTGGCACAGCATCCAGAGTATCCTGAGCCTTGTGCCATCGCTGAGCTGTTTGAATATATCTGCCATGCTGCTGCAATCTTCCACAGACGGCATGCATTTTATGATCTTGTTCTCATTGTCGCAGTGACAATGCGGCAAATGTATCTCTCCCATGCGGTCTCCTCCTATTCTTTGAAGCTCAGTGCTCTTGTCGCATTTAATACCGCAAGGATCATAACTCCTACATCTGCGAATATTGCCCACCACATGTTGACAAATCCAACTGCGCCCAGTGCAAGGCATGCAAACTTGATCACAAGTGCAAATACTATGGTTCTGGTGTACGATCCTGAGTGTCCTTCTTGGATATACTTCATGGCTGTCGCTATCTTTGCTAGGATCATCATCCATGAGGACGATATCCGCAGCTTCGATAGCTGC
>ENA-OQMX01000258-OQMX01000258.1-human-gut-metagenome-genome-assembly--contig:-NODE-258-length-13490-cov-3.097209_pt1 | contig 13490 bp, 10 predicted proteins | sample MGYA00242622_ERZ504866 | MGnify/ENA primary metagenome ERZ504866 (study PRJEB26092, sample SAMD00036422) | human gut metagenome | host: Homo sapiens | study: EMG produced TPA metagenomics assembly of...
CTATCGCTACGAGAAGATGTACGTGATTCGCCCACAGTTTTTCATTCCCATGATTACACTTCTTCGCAACGCCGCCATGGGTTCGCTGCGCTATAAGCAGGAGCTGGCGGAGTACAAGCAGCAGAATATCGACGTCACGAACTTCGAAGCCAAGATGGAAAAGTTCAAGAACGATTTCGGCCGCAACTGCGAGATCGCGAGTCGCAAGTTCCAAACGGCAATCGATGAGATCGACAAGACGATTAGCCATCTGCAGAAAACCAAGGAGGCGTTGCTGTCCTCCGAGAACAATCTGCGCCTTGCCAACAAGAAAGCCGACGATCTTACCATTCGCAAGCTCACATGGGGCAACAAGACCATGAAGGCGGCGTTTGACGAGGCACGCGGGGCTGCGACGGAGACAAACGATGAGCCCGCCGAGGCGGATTCATATGAGGTCGAGGATGCCGAGTAAGGCATAGCAGATAGTGCAAAAGCGGGGCCGCTGGCGATATTGCCAACGGCCCCGCTTGTTTCGCTCCAGTATGTTCGGCTAGTCCTCGAGCAGGTCCTCGATAAAGCCGACGCGGTAGTTTTTGAAGATGACCTCGCCGCCGTCTTGCGTGGCGTCCAGATCGACATCGCCCATGATGCCAAAGTCGTGGTCGCCATCCTCGTCGGCAAAGATCTGGTGCACGTGCCATACGTGCGCGGTCTTCTCGTCGGACTCATCGATGGAAAACATCGCGGCGCTGCGGGCATCTCCGTCGGTGAGGATTTCCTCGTGCTGCTCGTGGTAAGCGTCGAGTGCTTTTTGCCAGCGGATCTCGCTCATGCCCCAGTCGTCGTCGAGCTCGCCCAGGTCGCGAACGTGCTCGCGGGCGGCAAGGGTCACGCGGCGGAAGAGCGCGTTGCGCACCAACAGCGTGCAGCCGCGGCGGTCCGCCACGACCTCGTCGATGCCCTGCGGCGGCGTGGTGTCGAGGGCTGCCGGGTTGCCAGCGTTCTCCCACTCGTCCACCAGGCTCGAGTCGACCGAGCGCACCACAAAGCCCAGCCACGAGATAATGTCGCGCAGGCGCTCGTCGCGCTTCTCGATGGGTACGGTGCGGTCGAGCGAACGGTAGGCCTCTGCCAGGTAGCGCAGCAAAATACCCTCGGAGCGGGCGATGCCGAGCTTTTGAATGTAGCCCTTAAAATCGCTCGCGCTTTCCAGCATATCGCGCAGAACGCTCTTGGGAGAGAGCTGATAGTCGTTTGCCCAGGGTACTTCCTGGCAGTACTTGTCAAAAGCGGCGTCGAGCAAATTCTCGAGCGGCTTTTCGTACGTGACGTCTTGAATGCGCTCCAGACGCTCCTCATATTCGATGCCGTCGGCCTTCATCTCGGCCATAGCGCGATCGCGTGCTGCGCGCTCCTGTGCGCGCAGCACCTGCTTGGGATCCTCGAGCGTTGCCTCGACCATTGAGATTAAGTCCATGGTATAGGTCTCGCTCTCGGGATCGAGCAGCTCCAACGCGGCAAGCAAGAACGGCGAGAGCGGCTGATCGAGCGCGAAGTCCTCGGGCAGATCGACCGTCAGCGCATAGTCGATGTCTGGTGCGGCGTCAGCCGGGGCATCGGGTGCGGGCGGCACCTCGGCGCGCACGACGACGCCGGAATCGATGAGCGTGGCGAAGATTTCGTCGGCGCGAACCTCGGAGCTTGGCCTTTTCCTCGGGCGTTTGCAGGCTTGTCTCGATGAGGTCGTGCACGCGGGCTCGCGCATCGCCGCCCTGCTCGACCACGCTAATCACCATGGAGTGCGTGATGCGCAGGCGCGGCTTGAGCGTTTCTGGCTGCGTCTCGATCAGGCGCTCAAAGGTCTGCTTATTCCAGGTGACAAAGCCCTCGGGTGCCTTCTTCTTTTTAATCTTACGGAGTTTTTTGGGGTCGTCGCCCGCTTTGGCCATAAGCTTGGCATTCTCGATCTCGTGCTCGGGTGCCTCGGCAATCACCATGCCCTCGGTATCGAAGCCCGAGCGGCCGGCGCGACCGGCAATCTGATGAAACTCGCGGGCGCGCAGACGACGCATCTTGTAGCCGTCGAACTTGGTGAGCGCGGTGAGTACCACGGTGTGGATGGGTACGTTGATGCCGACGCCGAGCGTATCGGTGCCGCAGATGACGGGCAACAGGCCCTGTTGTGCCAAGCGCTCGACCAGCAGACGATAGCGCGGCAACATGCCAGCATGGTGCACGCCGACGCCGCATCCGAGCAAGCGCTTAAGAATCTTGCCAAAGGCCGTGGAGAAGCTCGTGCCTTTGGCAGCTTCCTTAATGGCCTCGCGCTGCGCCTTGCTGGCGATGCCAAAATTGGCGAGCGACTGCGCCGTCGCAAGGGCGGCATCCTGGCTAAAGTGCACGATATAGAGCGGGGCCTCGCCACGGCGCATGGCGAGCTCGACGGTGCCCTCGAGGGAGGTCGTCACATAGTCGTAGCTCAGCGGAACAGGACGCGGGGCGTCGACAACCAAGTCGCAAGCAGCGCCGGTGTGCTCCTCGAGTGAGGCGGCGATGGCAGTGACATCGCCGAGCGTGGCGCTCATGAGCATAAACTGCGTGTGGGGCAGGGTGAGCAGCGGCACCTGCCAGGCCCAACCGCGGTCGGGGTCGGCAAAGTAGTGGAACTCATCCATGGCCACGCAGCCCGCATCGGCGTCCTCACCCTCGCGCAGCGCATCGTTAGCAAGGATTTCGGCCGTGCAGCAGATGACGGGTGCCTTGGTGTTGATATGCGTGTCGCCGGTGATCATGCCGACGTTATCGCGGCCGAGCACCTGCACAAGGTCGAAGAACTTTTCGCTGACCAGGGCCTTGATGGGGGCCGTGTAATAACAACGCTTACCCTGCGCCATGCCCATAAAGAGCATACCCAGCGCGACGAGCGATTTACCCGATCCGGTCGGTGTGCCTAAGATGACGTGATCGCCGGCTGCCAGGTCCATGAGGGCCTCTTCTTGGTGATCCCACAGTTCAATACCGCGATCGCTCGTCCATTCAAAGAAACGCTCGAAGGCCTGGTCGGGCGTGAGCCATGGCTCGGGCTCACTGCCATCCTCGGGCTCCCACCAGGTGGGGGAGAGCGCGCCGAGCGAGCCAAACTCGGCTTCGGTTCCCGTGCCGCCCGAGAATGAGCTGGCGGCGCCGGCGCCGGAGACGGTGCTGGCGGCGGTATCTGTCGTGGTCTGTGCCATGTGTTTGCTTTCTCTCGCGATTGTCCGCCAACTATTATGGCGTAGCGGCGGCGCGGAGCGGCAGCGCGCGAGAAAATGCAGGAAATGGGCGTGCGGTGCTAGCGTTCCTGAGGCAGGCGCTTCTTGCCTTTCCGGGCACGGTTTCTAAAGTTCTCGACGGCCTCTTCCATGCCGAGAGGCACGTAGGTGAGCTCATCGAGGTTATCGGGCAGGTAGCAGGCAAGGCTTTGCTCCTGCATGCGGCCCGCCGTGAGCTGTTCGTCGGTTGGCTGCGCACCGGGTGTGGCGCAAATGCCATAGACGACGGCGCCCATCTCGCGCGTGCGGCATTCATATTCGGTCTCGGGATGCTCGGGATGGTCGCGGCGTACGTCGTCACTTACCCAAAGCGTGTCGTAGCCGGCCGCGGCAAACTGCCCCAGGGCGTAGTCGCGCAATGGCTTGCTGTCGGTGCGCAGCGTGACGGTGGCGTCGGCTGCAAAGAGCGAGCGATAGAGCATTAGATGGTCGACATGGACGAGTCGTTTTTTGGCGTACTTGGCCTTGGGCTGCGGCGTGGGAAAGTTAATGGTGATGGCATTGAGCTCGCCTGCGGCAAACAGCTGCGGCAGCGATGCGGCGCCTCGGGGCAGGACGAGTGCGTTGGATAGCTCCTGCTCGCAGATTTTCTGTGCGGCATAGGCGATGCAGATGGGCTCCTGGTCCATGCCGATAAAGAGGGTGTTTGGCTCGTGGGCCGCGCGCTCTACAAGGTACGTTCCCTTGCCACAGCCAAGATCAAGGTGAAGGTGTTCGAAGGGCTTGCTGCCAGCTGGCGCACAGGCCTTGCGCCAATCTCCGGCATAGGCCTCGGGGTTCGTCTCAATCGCATCGGCGTAGCGCTCCAGGCGCTCCTCGAGCACAAAGTTCTTAGGCGTGCGAACGTGGACGGCTCCCATGAGGCTCCTTGGTCATAAGTATGGAACGCATAGCTGCACGTTCCGTCAATGGGTTGAAAAAGGGTGGGCGCAATGTGCCCGAAAGTTGCGGTGCGGCTCGGCGACGAGTCGTCAATGCCTACAGGCGCTTAAGAATCACATAGCGGTTGAGCTCGCCGCTGCGACCGTCGGCATGGAAACGCTCAAGCTCGCGCACGGGGACCTCGCCGCTCTTGTAGAACGTACGGACGCCGCGCACCAGGTCGGTGATCTGCTGATCATCAAAGTGATGGCAATAACGGTAGGCGTGACGGTCGTTTTGCCAGCCAATGAGGTGGTCGCCGGCTTCAAACTGCGCGGAATCGTAACCCTCAAACGGCGGGGTGAGCTCGGCGCGGGCTTCGGCGCGAACGGCCTTGCGCGCCATGCGCTCGTCGTTCATAAACTCCCAAAAACTGATGGCGATGATGCCACCCGGGCGCGTTTGGCGCACCAAGGCATCAAGTACGCGTACACGGTACTCGCACGACGGCACATGGTGCATAAAGCCAAAGCAGACCGAGATGTCGGCGAGCGGGGCGTCGAAAAGCACGTCGGGTGTCTCGGCGGGGTTGAGCTTCATAAGGGCGTCGAGTACGTCGAGTTCCTGGAAGTGCAGGTTGGGAATGCGCAGGGCGTGGCCGCGTGCATCGATGGCCAGGTCCTGGCACGAGTCGACACCATAGAACTCGAAGGGGCAGCTGGCGTCTGCCGAGGGGCTCGTGCCGTCCACGCCTTTGGCAGCCAGCGTGCCGCCGGCGGCAAAGTTCTCGAAGCGCATGTTGCCGCAGGCAAGGTCGAAGACGCGGACGGGATGCTCGATCGTGGCGACGTCGAGCTGTTCGAGCGCAATGTCCATGGTGCGCACCCAGCCGGGCCACGGGGCCTGACGCGTATCGGAAAAGGAGGCGGAGTGCTCGCGATAGAACGTGTTGTTGAGCTGGATGAGCGATGAGGCGAAATCGCGGTTCACGGCGCGGGACTCCCTCCGTTGGCGGTGCGGAATAAACAGTACGACCATACTACCGTTAACGCCGCAACGGGGACAACCAAGCTACGGGTCATTGCTTTGTTTGGACACATTTCCGCAGCTCATATGCACCCGCAACCGCCGGTTGTCAAAAATCTCACTAGAATAGGTGGCATGCTTTTGGCGGTGGCGGATAGATTTTTAACTGTGCAAGGCGCCTTAAGAACAAAAACGGTCCGGCGGCACGGCTGGCATCACATAGGAGGAACCATGAATGTAGAAACTGCGCAGCGGCTCGCCGACCTTCGTCGCAGCAAGGGTTTTAGCCAAGAAGGGTTGGCGCGAAAGCTGGGACTGTCGCGCCAGGCGGTCAGTAAATGGGAGCGTGCGGAGAGCTCGCCCGATACCGAGAACCTGATCTCGCTCGCAAAACTCTATGGCGTGAGTTTGGACGAGCTCCTCAATCCGAGTGACGAGATCGAGGACGATATCGAATTTGAGAACGAGGACCGCGCCCGTCAGCGCGAGGCCGAGGCCGCGGAGCGTGCCCGCACCCATGAGGCAGCGGCGCGCGCCACCGAGGCGGCAACACAGGCGAGTGATGCCGCGGCCAAGGCGGCGCAGGCGGCGAGTTGGAGCGCGCAGGCTGCCAATGCGGCGACGGCTCAGGTGACGGGTGCCGGTGCGACCAGCGTGACTCCGGTGAAAGGTCCGTTCCAGTCGTTCCCGTATTGGGCTGTGTGCTGGCTGCTGTTCTTTTTGCTGATGTTCCTGTTTGGCGCCGGCCCCTTTGCCGCACTGATCTTCTTTACGATTCCCATCTATCACTGGGTGGCGCGTGCGCTCGATGGTGATTGGGCGCGCGGGGATATTCAGGTTGGTCCGGCACCGGCGGTCGCTATGACTAAGGGGAAGAACGTTTCCGCTTCGGTTGACGCTGACATGGCTGCCGCGGCCACCGCTGAGCCGATTGCCAAAGAGGGTGATGAATGATGAAGCTTTCGCATGAATCCAAGGTACGCTTGGGTGTTGGCATCGGAGCGTTTGTGCTTATCATCGGGCTTGTCTTTGGTGCTTCGCAGCTATTGGCTCATTCCGATATGGTGCGTACGACCGGTATTCTATCTGGAGATTTGTCTGATTTTGACGATATGTTTGACGACGATGATCTCTTGGATAGCGGTAACTATTCCGCTCGGCCTCAGCAGCTTTCGAGCGAAACGTTTGATGCCGACGCGTTCCAATCGCTCGACTTGGACGTGACGTCGGGGACGGTCGAGGTTAAATGTGTCTCTGGCGGCCCGGTGCGTGTTATCGAAAGCGGTCGCGTTGCGAAGGGAACGTCTGCTTCTGATGCGGCTACCCGGAACCTTGCTGAGGTCAAGGGCTCTACGCTCAAGATCAGTCAGTTCGACTACGATGATAAGCGCGCGATTGACCGCACAATTACCATTGAGCTGCCGCGAGATGTTGCGGATAACCTGGTGGGCATTACGGCGAATGTAGGGTCGGGCGACCTGGCGGTCGCGGACATTGCGTGCCATGATCTGGTTATAACGTTGAATTCGGGAGACGTTGAGTTTACGGGCACCGTGACCGACACCCTGAATGCCGAGGTCGGTTCGGGCGACATGACGTTCGATCTCTACCAGGCGCCCGCGAAGTCGATGGACGTGAGTGTGGGCTCGGGTGATGTGGAGATGACGGTTCCGAACTCTACGGGCTTTAAGGCGAGCCTCACCTTGGGCAGCGGCGACTTCGAGAGCGATTTCCTTCCGCTTGACTACGACGGCGAGACCATTTTGAATCTTGAATTCGATAATGGCGATAAGTCCGCCACGTATCGTTTTGAGGTTGGTTCGGGCGACATGTCATTTGATTCAGAGTGACGGGCGGTTATCGAAGACTTATAAACCATAGCTGCGCTGTTTGATGGAGGCGCCGGAGCCGTGACGGGCTCCGGCGCCTTTGCCTTTACAATGGGGGCATGGAACAGATTATCTTGAACATACTTGAGGCCCTGCGTCGCGGCGAGACCGTGGACGACAAGGCGCTCGTCAAACTGATACATGCCGAGGCGCGCCGTGAGGGTGCCGACAAACGCGATTTGGCCAAGCGCCGTCTGCTGCCGTTCTACCAGCGGGTTAAACGTGAGGAGCCGGCTCGTTGGGCTGCGTGGAATGTCGATACCGAGCTGGAACGTCGACTGCTGCAGGTGCTGCGTATGAAGCCTCGTCGCACGGCTTCGGGCGTGGCGACCATTACCGTCATTACCAAGCCCTGGCCATGCTCGGGCGATTGCCTGTTTTGCCCCAATGACCTGCGCATGCCTAAAAGCTATCTGCACGCCGAGCCGGCGTGCGCCCGTGCGGAGCAAAACTGCTTTGACCCGTATCTGCAGGTGAGCGCTCGTCTGACCGCGCTTTCGCAGATGGGGCATGCGACCGACAAGATAGAGCTCATCGTGCTCGGTGGCACCTGGAGCGACTATCCGCAAGGGTATCAAACGTGGTTTATGTCGGAGCTTTTCCGTGCGCTCAATGACGATGCCGTCGCCGGCGTGGCGGCAAACCCCATGTTGGCGCGTCCGGGCATCAGCCGTGCCGAGGCAGGGCGCCTGCTCGATGACGCTCCCGCCGATGCCCTGCCGCCGGTGGTAACAGAGCGCCGCGAGCGCTATCGGGCTGCCGGCATTGCGACAGACGAGGCTGAGCTTGCTGCCGGCGTTGCCGACGAGCAGGGGCGTGTGGATGCTGTCGTTGGTGGCTATAACCGCGCAGTGCGCCGTCTGTACGGCCCCGGTACGCCATGGGGCGAGGCTGCCGAGTGGCAGACGGCAACGATGGAGGAGCTTGAGCGTCAGCAGCGCATCAACGAGACGGCGAAGCATCGCGTGGTGGGGCTCGTTATCGAGACGCGCCCCGATGCCGTAACGCCGCAGGCCCTCACGCTCATCCGCCGCCTGGGTTGCACCAAGATTCAGATGGGTATTCAGAGTCTTGACCAGCATCTACTCGATATCAACGAGCGCCGCATTTCGGTGGCGCAGATCGAGCGGGCGTTTTCGCTCGCGCGCCTGTTTGGCTTTAAGATCCACGCGCACTTTATGCTCAACTTGCTGGGCGCCACGCCTGATGGGGACAAGTGCGACTACGAGCGCTTTATGACCGAGGGCGCCTTTATGCCCGACGAGGTCAAGGTCTACCCGTGCGCGCTCATCGAGGGCTCGCGTCTGGTGGGCTGTTACGAGCGTGGCGAGTGGCGCCCCTATACCGAGGACGAGCTGCTCGATGTGTTGGCCGACGACATCGTGGTGACGCCGGCGTTCTGCCGCATCAGCCGCATGATCCGCGACTTTAGCTCCGATGACATCATGGTGGGCAACAAGAAACCCAACCTGCGCCAGCTCGTTGAGAACCGCTTGGCTGCTTGGGGTGACGGTGCGACGGTGCGTGAGATTCGCTATCGCGAGATCAGCACGGCGGGCGCCGACCTGGACGAGTTGACCCTTGACGAGGAAGTGGCGTACGAGACGCCGGTGACGCACGAGCGCTTTTTGCAGTGGGTGACACCGCAGGGCAAAATCGCGGGCTTTTTGCGCCTGTCGCTGCCCGACCGCGCGTTTGTTGCCGCGCATGCGGACGAGTTGCCGACGGTGTCGGACGAGGCGATGATTCGCGAGGTTCACGTGTATGGCATGGCGGCGCGCGTGGGCGATCAAGGCCAGGCGGCGCAGCATCACGGGTTAGGGCGTTTGCTCGTAGAACGTGCGTGCGAGATTGCCCGGGATGCGGGTTATGCGCGTATCAACGTGATTAGCGCGATTGGCACACGTGAGTACTATCGTCATCTTGGATTTTATGACCATGGCCTTTATCTGCAAAAGGAGCTCTAGATGAACAAGCCGAGTGTTTCTGCCGGCGTCGTTGCCGGCGTTGCTCTGGGGGCCGCGGCGCTTGGCGCGGCCGCTGTCGCTGTCCGTGCTGCCTGTCTGCAGGTTGCGCGAACCCGCCATGGGTTGGCGCGTGTGAAACGCGTGCACGATGAGGGAGGCGACGAAGTCCGTGTATTGGTGCAAGGCGGCGTTTACCAAAGCGCAAGCTACGTTGGCGAGCGTTGGGCGGAGCCCGTCTTTGCGTACTATCGCGCGTTTGACGACGTGTTTGAGGCTGAGGACGCAATGCGTGATGCTTACGGGCATGGTATCGACCGTATGCTCATGCTGGGCGGCGGCGGGTTTGCCTATCCCAAGTTTGCACTGATGTCGCACGAGAGCTTGCGCATGGACGTCATTGAGTACGATGCCGAGATTACGCGCCTGGCGCGCCGTTGGTTCTACCTGGACGAGCTGGAGCGCACGGTGGGCGATCGCCTGCGAGTGATTACCGCTGAGGCTCGCTCGTATCTGGGCGTGACGAGCGTGGGTCATCGTCGCTACGACGTGGTCGTGAGCGATTGCTTTGGCGGTGCCGAGCCCGTACGCGAGCTGGCGACGGTTGAGGCATTGCGTTTGGTGCGAGGCAGCCTGAACCCCGGGGGCATCTATGTTGCCAATATCGTGAGTGCGAACAGGGGGAGCGACGTGACGTTCCTGCGCGATTGCGTTGCCGCGGCACTCGAGGTATTCGCCCACGCCTGGGTGGTCCCATGCGGCGACGCGGAGTTCGGCGGCGAGGAAAACTACCTGCTCGTCGCCAGTGACGGCGATTATGCCTTTGCCGAAGCCGTGCCCTTGACGCCGACTTCCTCGGCACCGTCCTTCACGACAAGTAAGTCTCTCCGTCCCAAAAAGACGGGTCTTAGGCGTGGTCGCTCCAGCTGCGGACACGCTGCTTCATGCCCTCTATGTCGAGCACGCCTTCGGCAAAGCCCTTGCGCACGAGCTCTTCGGGAACAAACTCGTCGTAGCGGTCAAAATAAGGCACCTCGTCGGGATAGACGAGCTCGATGGGATCGAAGTCCTTCTCGGCCTCGGCGGCGAGCACCTCAAAGAACGTCTCCTCGTCGGCCTTCATCTTAAACTGCATAAAGTACGGGCGTGATGGGTCGAGTCCGCGAAGGCCCAACTCCGCGGCACATTTAATCTTGAGCATGCGCTCGAGGGCCAAAAAGGCGTAGCTGCCCAGCCAGGGGAAGAGCACCCAGGTATCGCCGCCCAGGTTAATGAGCGGTTTAGTTCCCGCGCCCGAAATCTCGGCCGTATGACGAGCCTGCGCAAGGCGGGCCCGTGCGTTACCCATAAGGTACGGATACGCGGCGTGTTCGTTGAGCGCCTTGCGCATGCGCTCGAGTACGTGTGTATTGATGTCACCGGGACAGTCGCCAAAGTAGGCCGGCACCCGGCCCTTGACCTGCGTGGCAAAGACGGTGTGGCGCTTCCAGTCCACTTCCTCGACAATCCAGCAGTGTCCGGCGATGGCGATGCGCTCACCGGGCGGTGGCGGATTGACGATCGTGCCCAGCTCGGCCGATTCGCTGCGAACGGTGAACTCTTCGTTTTCCTGGAATACGGCGTAGAACTTAAAGTTGTTAATGATGCGCTCGCCCGCGAGACCCACGATGAGTCCGCCGCCCTCGGTGACTTGGATATGGTCGATCTTAATGAGGTGACGCAGCAGTACGCGATAGTCATCGGCCGAGATGCGATGGAAATAGCTGAGTGTGAGCACGCGCTGGGCAAGCTCTGCCGGCGTGAGCTCGCCGGTGCTGGCAAGCGTCGACATAGTCTGGTGGTAGAGCAGGCTGTAGGGGAGTCGATCGAGCTCGGGCGGCTCGACCCACTTTTCCTCGCGATAGAGTTGTACGAGCGCGATGCCCTGCAGGAGCTTCCACGGAATGGTCTCGGGCATCATCGTGCGCGGCTCGGGCTCTTCCTCGCGCATGACAAACCACATCTCGGGCGGAAGGTCGCGGCGTCCCGTGCGGCCCATTCGCTGCAAAAAGGAACTGACGGTAAATGGCGCATCGATCTGAAACGCACGCTCCAGACGGCCGATATCGATACCGAGCTCCAGCGTAGAGGTGGTGACGGTCGTTTGTGCCTGCTCCTCATCGCGCATGAGTTCTTCGGCCGTCTCGCGTAGCGATGCCGAAAGATTGCCATGGTGGATGAGAAAACGGTCGGGCTCGTGTCGACTTTCGCAGTAGCTGCGCAGCATGGAGCACACGGCCTCTGCCTCCTCGCGCGAGTTGGCAAAGACCAGGCACTTACGGCCGCGCGTATGTTCAAAGATATAGCCCATACCGGGGTCGGCGTTGTCGGGCGCCGTGTCGGTGGGGTTGAGAAGCGCCTGCTCGGTCGCTCGTGGGATGTCGACTTCGCCCTCGGGGGCCGAGGAAGTTTGGCGGTCCTTGGGAGCGGCCTTGCCCCGTGCCCGCTCACGACGTTGACGGCGCTCCTCTTGTGTGAGCTGTCCGCTGTGACGCATGTCTTGGGCGCCGGCGGGCAGTGCCGCGGATGCCGCCGCCTCGATACGCTCGCACGCAAGCACTTCGGCCTCTTGAGGACCCGTGCTCTCGAATCCCCGCTGCTGTGCCTGGGGACCCGAGTTGTAGAAGTGCTCCATGGAGATGCGCCACACGCGGCGCGGTTCTTCAAAGCGGGGGATAACACAGTCGCGCCCCGTTCCCTGTGAGAGAAAAGCGCCCGTGCGCTCGGGGTCGCCGATGGTGGCCGAAAGGCCAATGCGTCGAGGCTGCACGCCGGCCATGCGCGAGAGCCGCTCGATAAGGCAGAGCGTCTGCCCGCCACGGTCGCCGCGCATGAGCGAATGGACCTCGTCGATGACCACGTAGCGCAGGTCGCAAAACATGCGCGGGATCGCCATGTGCTTATGGATTAAGAGCGCTTCGAACGACTCGGGCGTAATCTGCAAGATGCCGCTCGGTTTTTTGATGAGCTTAGCCTTGTGCGACTGCGAGACATCGCCATGCCAGTGCCAGACAGGGATATCGGCCTCTTCGCAGAGGTCGTTGAGACGGACGAACTGATCATTGATGAGCGCCTTGAGGGGGCCGATGTAGAGGGCGCCCACGCTTGCGGGCGGGTTCTCCCAAAACTCGGTCAGGATGGGAAAGAAGGCTGCCTCGGTTTTCCGTAAGCCGTGGATGCCGTCAGGAGCACATTATCTTGCGTGTTAAAGATGGCGTCTGCCGCTGCAACCTGGATAGAGCGCAGACTCTCCCAATCGTGGGAGTAGATGAAGTCTTGGATAAACGGGGCGTAGCGGTCAAAGGCGTTCACGGGGCCTCCTCTCAAATACGAACCTCTTAACGCGGTGAGCAGTGGCTTGCCGCATCACTGCCTCGACGTTTGCCCAGATAAAACCTGCCAAAATAAACCTGTCCCTTTTTGGCAGGTTAGATGGTGAACTCGGCGAAATTGCGGTCGCCGCTTGCGGTGCCGGTGTCGCCTGTTGCTGTTGCCGGCGCCAGCGCGTCGCCGCCGACGCTTTGCAGTAGCTCGGCCACGTTGGCGTCGGGGTTTTGGCATAGGATGTCGAGCAGCTCGATAAAGTCACGAATGACCTCACGCGGCGTCAAGTGCGTATCGGCTCCCACGCGGCCAAACTCAATCTTGAGAAAGTCCACCAAGTCGTTCTCGGTAAGCGTGGGCGTCCAGCCAAAGTAGCCGGCATGGATCTGCATGAGTTTTTCGATGAGCACCAGCAGCTCCTCATAGGTGAGTGGCTGCAAGCGGATGATGGGCGCGAGCATGTCCTTGAGGTCCTCGCGCGCAAAGCGACCCTGAGCGAGTCGGCTGCGCAGGGCCTCGTAGGAGAACACGCCGCGGCGACGGTCTTCGATGGAGGTTGGCGTGCCGCCCATGATCATGCCCAGGTACTGCGCTTTGCCCTGGAGCGTGTCGTTGTACATGGTCAGGATTTTCTCGTAGTTGTACTGGCGCGTGATGGCGTTGGGAATCTTATACAGATTCACGAGTTCGTCGATGAGCACCAGCATGCCCTTGTAGCCGCTGCAACCAAAAAACGCGCGATGAGTTTGACGTAGTCGTACCAGTCGTCATCGCTGATGATGGTTGAGGACCCCAGTTCGGCGCGAGCCTCGCTCTTGGTGCGGTATTCGCCGCGGATCCATTTGGTCACGCGGCTCATGGTCTCTTCGTCGCCCTCGGATACGGCCGTGCGATAGCGGCGGAGCATGCGGGAGAAGTCGAAGCCGTGGACCATCTCCTCGAGCGGGGCCAGTTGGGCATTGACGACCGACTCTTCGACCTCGGCACACGAGGCGACCCAGCGATCCAGGATAAGGTTGAGCGCACCGCCCTCGGGGCGCGTTTTAGTCGATATGTTGCGGATGAGCTCACGGTAGGTGGCAAGGCCCTGTCCC
>ENA-OQMX01000260-OQMX01000260.1-human-gut-metagenome-genome-assembly--contig:-NODE-260-length-13445-cov-1.838414_pt1 | contig 13445 bp, 12 predicted proteins | sample MGYA00242622_ERZ504866 | MGnify/ENA primary metagenome ERZ504866 (study PRJEB26092, sample SAMD00036422) | human gut metagenome | host: Homo sapiens | study: EMG produced TPA metagenomics assembly of...
CCATAATTTGGCGTTCAGGTAATGATGTCATTATGAAATTTAAAAGAGTAAGTTGTTCTTCTTTAACCATATAATCAAATGGGAAATTAGAAAACACAGATTTTGTTTCATGAATTTTGCTTACTAAGTTTCGTACTCGTTTTTCCTCACTTTCATTATCTCGTATTCCATATTTGTCTATATATTCTCTTATTATATTATTCATCTTTACCATCTCCTATCCAAGTTATTATATTAATAGTTTTCCTACATGATAGCCTCTGTATTTTATCTTTCATTATATCTATCATAGATATTCTTTTCAACAAAATAGCCCTGCCACATGTGTAGCAAGACCACTTTTGTCAAATACTATTTCTTCTTCCTCTCCATATCCTCTGCCATAGCTTTCTGCTGTGTTTGTTTCTTCCCTTGTTTTGCAATTTTCTCCTGATTGAGCCGGAGCCTGGCAAGTACGGATTCTCTTGGTTTATCTTTATCTTTTTCCTTACGGACATTGTTCATCAGTCCATCAATCATGTTGTAGTTGGCTTCTTCTGCCATCTCTGCACTGCGAAGATATTCTCCATTATCCATAACCTTCTGCCAGTTTGCCAGCTCTGGTTTCTTCTTTTGTGTTTCTCCAGATTGTGTCTGTCCGGTCTGGGCTTGTGCCTGCATTTCCTGTGTTTTTGCTGTGCCTGCTCTGCCTGTTGCTGCATGAAATTCTGGATGTTCCGTCTGGCTTCTTCATCAAAGCCGTTGTAACAGTCATTCATAACTACGGTACCTTCTTCACTGAGAATCACATAGGCTGCTCTTGTCCCATACTCCTCATGTTCCATCAGAAACCATTTCTTTTCGTTCATCAGGATATAATCCTGTGCAAGCCATGTCCCTTTCTTTCCTTCGATTTCGTACCCGGTCGTATCAATGGAAAGTCTGGTATCAGAGGAACTTTTGATTGTGAGAAATTCTGGAACAATGATGAATCCATCTTTATTAATATAGTAAGCTGTGGTTTTTCCCTCATCCGTAATTACCAGAACATCGCTGCATCCGATGGAATGACCTTTGAAGTTCTTGGGTCGCTGTTTCTGCAGGCGTATTTTTATATCCGCCGGAGTTTCCCCCGGCTGGATTCTTCCAATGTACACCTGATGATAGTTCTCAATGCTGACGCTCTTTCCTTCGCTTCTCAGCTTTTCATAAGAACGGAAACGAACATCACGATACTCTGGTGTTTCTTTTACCTGATATACTGCACACTGACTTGTACTCATTCCTCGTCCTCCTCTTCCAATTCCGCTTTATAATCTTCCAAGTCCATAGAAAAATCTCATAACCTTCATCGCTCATGCAGAACAGCTTTCTTATAGTATTGCAGACAAGCCCAATCATATCCGCATCCCCTTTCAGAAATGGAATAATATTGTCAATGGCTTCCATCGTATCATTTCGGTTGCCTTTATCAAACATTGCGGTCACTAAACATTCATCTGTATCAAAGTTCATTGCCAGATTCATCATAATTCTACATTTCCCTTCTTATGTGCTTTGGATTTTTCAGTTGCCATTTCTTTCTGCTCCTGTGCTTTTACTCTTGCCTGGAACTCTTTTAACGACTGCAGCACAGATTTTTTCAGTTCTCCTTTTTCGCCCTTTACAGGCTCTTTCTTTTGCGTCTGGTTCGGTTCTACTGATACGGATTCTTTCTTGACTGGTGTTTCTGAAACTTCCTGTTTCACTTCCACGGTCTGTTCTGCTTCCTGCACTTTTCCATGTTTCTCATTCAGATATTTTTCCATATCGTTGATTGCTTTCTGTACCAATGGACTCTCCTTATAATGTGGAATCATATCAATCAGATCCCTGTCTATCCTGTCTCCACTCATGAGTCCATATTCCCCAGAATAATCTTCATCGCCATCTTGCAGATCAAATCCGATTCCTTTGATTCCATGCAACCGTTCTGACGGGATGCTCTCATATATTTTAATGGCTTCTTCTAAAGTAAGGTTGTTATGGTACTCTCCCATGACCGGAAACTCCATGCACTCTGCGACATAAAAAACTGATCGTGGCTTCTGGCTGTTCCTGCTCTGGCTGTTTGTCAAAGATAGAAAATCTCTCTGCGTCCTCCAGACGGGAAAGTAAAGAATGGGCAGTTATAGCATCGCTGTCTATATCGGATTCTTCAGATACTTCAACCAACCAGTCCTTTAAACACTCTGTTTTCTTATTCAGAATGTCCTCTGTGATTTTCTCCACCTGTTCTTCCCTGTTCTCAACGGTATCTTTATATTCATAAGCGTCATATTCATAGCTGAAATTATCTAAATCCACCGCCAGCTTTTTAATCTCCTGCTGATCAAGGTAAGCATCTGCTTCCTTCATATATTCTGCCAGAGTGATTCTTTCTTCTGCGATAGGATTGATGTCCACCTTAATACCTGCCATTGCTATACCATGAGCATTTAATTCATTGAAGAAACTGTCTTCACGGATATTGCCACGATAAGAAATCACTACATCAAGGTCAGAATCTTCCCGGTAAAGGTCTTGTCTGCTTCTGGAACCATACACTCTTGCAGCAAGCAGCTCTACCTCCTGTTCCATTCCCATATCTTCTAATACTGCCTGTGCATGATACAGAACCCCTCTTTCTACTTCTGCCCTGCTCAGGCTATTTAATGCCAGTTCATTTCTTCCAATCTCAGAAGTCACACGAAGTTCCCCCTCCTGCAATAAATCTTTAGAGTGCTGGATCGTCATTTCCTCAAATTCTTTATAGTCCACTTTGACACATTCCATGTCATCCATTCTCTCACTTTTAAGGATTTCATAAGCGGCTTCCTGGATAAATGCGTCGGGATTATCATAATCACCACTCTGGATTTCATGCAGGTCAAAGTCATAAAAAATAAAAGAATATCCTTCTTCTGTTGCCTGTATGGTCAGATACCCTTTACTCCTGGTAAACTGCATTGCGATTCCCTCATAGGTTTGCAGTGCTTCTTCTCTGCGAAATCCTTCAAAAATACTTGCCGGGCAGTTCTTTTCTAATTGTATCCGCTGCATCTGTTCTTCCTGAACTTCTTCCACATCTGCCATCAGTTCTTCATAATCCACTACTTTTGCATCTTCCAGTGAGTACCCTTTATCTTCTAAAATATCACTGGCAGCTTTATCCACATAGATTGTCGGATTGTCATAGATTCCTCCATCATCCTCCTGATAATCTTCATTGTAAAATGTATAATCATAGCCATCTTCGGCAGTCTGGATTGTAAAGTATTGTTTTCCAATCTGATATGCAATCTGTACCTCATTCCAGTCCAGCATGTTTTTCCATTTTATTTACCGCTTCATATATTTCTGGATTCAGCCACCCTCCGATCTGTTCATACGCATGGGTCAGCCGATCTATCCCGTTTTCACATCGGATAAAATCCATGCTTTCCTGCATCGTTTCCGTATTCTGGATACCAAGCACTTTTTCCTGATGATTTGGCAGGCATAAATATTCCTGCATCGCTTCATCCAGTGATTCATACCGGTTTACTTTTACTACACCCTCTGCATTTACATCTTCCATCACATAAAAATTATCAATGTAATGAATCTCTGGCATTTTTAACTTTATGCCTTCCGGCAGCTGCACCTCACTGACTGCATGAAAATTAAACCGGACATCTGTTCCCAATTCATTTTTTCCTGCCATCGTTTCTTCCCATATGTCTTTCTGTACTGCCTGTATTTCTTCGATTGTAAGTGTCTGTCCACTCCGCAGGGTTACAACAGAATCTTTCGGGAATTCCGTCAAGTCATAGAGTGTTGTTCCATTTTCCTGCAGATATTCTGATACAGTTTCTAACGCTCCTTCATCAAATCCATTCCATAAGTCCTCCGCTACAAGCTGTCCATTTTCTGCTACGATAATGCCAGCCACATCGGAGCCAAATTCATCATGTTCCATTAAGAAAAACTTTTCCTCAGCATATTCCTTTTTATCAACCGTATGCCATGTCCCGTTATGTCCTTCTGCTTCATATCCTCTTGTCTCTGCTGTGATCGTCACTTCGTTTTCTCCTATCGCCTGTTCTATCCTCTGCATCCGGATCTCAGCTCTTGCCATGTCGATAAACCCATCTAAAACTGCCGGGTGGCTTTCAATCACATAATCCAGGTTCAGATTTCTGCCCCGGCTGATATTTTCCGGGATTTCGATATGCTCCGCCCAGTCTTTGTTCTGTCTGGAAATCTTCCATCATGAGAAAGTTCACGGATGGTGTTTGCCATAACAAAATTCATACGTTCTTCCCCAAAGCGTTCCACGACTTCTTTTGCCGCACCCCTGCTTTAAGTGCAGTCCGTCAAAATTCTCCCGGATAACATCCTCGATTGCTTTCTTGCAGTCCAGGTTTTAACTTTCTGGAATCCAGATAAGCATCTACATCCCGTTCTTCCATTGCCTGAGCAAGTGTTCCTTTATAGACTGGGGGATAGGCTCTGGTATGATTATTTTCCAGCATCTCCATTCTCTGCTGTACAAAGTCCGGAAGTTCCTCAAAGCCGAAAGAATCCACATAATAAGCCTTTGTCTCCGCCGTCCGGTTTATAACTATGACGTCGCTTACCGATAAGGAATGTCCATGAAAATCGTTCGGGCGGTTGATATTAAATCTCTCAAAAATATCCTCTAATGTGATCGTTGGTGTCCACGGAGCCGCATACACCATCCTGTAGTCTTTCCCCTCAATGGTATAGCCTAATTTTTTAGCTGATTCAAAACCCATAAACTGATAAGTATGCTCTCCGCCCGTATCCATCTGATAGATTGCAAAACGACCGCTTTCTCCATGAAAAAGCAAAGTTTCATCAATCTTTTCCGCACTGTCCTGTTCCAGTTTTTCCTGTCTGGTGGCAGATGCTTCTTTTTCTTCATATTGCATGATATTTTCTCTTTCCAGCTCATGCATCTGCTCCTCAATGTTCCCGATGATCTCTGCCGATGTTTTTCGGATGGTATCCATTGATGCTTTCAATGCCTTCATATCCCTGCTCTCACACCAGCTGGCGATATAAGTAAATGAATATTCTGAAGTATCCAGCCCAAAATGATTGCAGACAATGTAAGCGATACTTTCTGCTTCCACTTCCTTTGTTGTCTGGTCTTTTAAGACGCCTTCCGCATCCATTACTTCCCGGTCATGCAGCAATGCGTGGCTCACTTCATGGACTCCGGTTTTCATCGTCTGGACATTACTCATATCTTCCTTTATCGCAATATATTTTTCTGTCTGGTGATAATAGCCTTTTGCATCCCCTTCCACATTCATCATGCGGATCGGTACAGGCGAAATACTCTGCAATGCCTGCATGAACGTATCATAAAACTGTACACTTCCGGTAAGCTCCGGCACCTCCAGTTCTGCGATTGGTTCCCCCTCTGTCTGGCTGACATCAAACACTGTCGCTACCCGAAATCTTGGGATAATCATTTCCACAACCTCTGTTTCTGGTTGTCCATCTTCACCAATGATTGGTTCCTGTGTATCTGGATCAATCTTTTCAATCTCCTGTTTTTCTCTTACTGGTGTTGGAGCAATAATCTGGATTCCTTTCTCTCCACGTTTTACATGACGGTTAAATTTCTTCTGCCATGCCTGATACCCGGCCACCAGTGTTGCTTCTGGTTTCTGCATGGTGATCAGCAGCGTGTTATTAAAGCTGTAATTATGGAACTTCGACATGGTATTCAGATATTCGGTATATCTCTCCGAAGTAAAGATTTCTTTTACTCCCTGCTCCAGCCGTTCCGATATTTCTTTTAACTGTTTTTCTATATTATTTGCCATAAACAAACCCTCCATTTTATGTCCCGCCAGAGAAAACTCTGACGGGACATCTTTTATAACTCCTGTTCGTGTTTTTTCTTTGCAGCTTTCTGTGTAACGGTCGGTTCCGCTGTATTCTGCTGTGCCTTCTCCTGTTTTAAGCGTTCCAGAATAGACGGCTTATGGATTCTGTCTGCTGTTTCCGGAAGTTCTTTTTCTTCTACGGCATCCCTGCTGTCTGTGCTGCTTCCTTCTCTGCCAATATCCTCATCTGCCATAATCGTCTCATTGCCCTTTTCATCCATGTTCAGCAGGGCATTTAACTCGGATAATCGTTCCATCTTTTCATTCAGCTCTGCTTCTTTCGGGAATGGCTTCTTTACCTCTTCCTGTGCAGTAGCAAGCTGCTGTTGTACAGTTTCCAATTTCTGCTCACTTTCCGTCAGCTTCCTGTCGATAGAAGAAAGGGTGTTATGGATACGCTGCATATTTCCTACCGGGTCTTTTCCAATCTCCAGCTTATAAGAGCATTTTCCTTTGATCGTCAGTTCAAACGCATTGGAAAACATATTGTAGGAAGCAGATAACGTAAACCCATGATATTCCCCAACTTTTCCGCCGGTGCTGACGGTTTTTAACTCTGCACAGGCGGCAATCAACGCTTCGCCTGCTTCTTTCTTATCTTCATAAAGACATTCCCTACCGTCATGGCAAACGTGTCATTATCCTGTAAATCCACGCTTTTTACTACCTGCAAATCCACCTGCATCCCGGCAATCCACTCTTTCAATGCACTGATCTGTACCGGGAAATTCTTTGCAATATCGGATTCCAGACGGTAAATCTGACTGGTATGGTTTGCCTTTAAGAGTTTCAGCTTACTCACCTGCACATCCAGATCCATTTTTTCCTTAATATACGGATTTCCTGTAGCAAGTGCCTTGATCTCTGCATAGGACAGTGCCGTATCATCCACATCTTCACAAGCTCTGACCGGGGATTTACTGGTCATGATCTGACTGATGAACTTCTGCTTATTCTCCAAAATCTGCCACATATACGCATCAAAAGTGTTCTCCGTCACATACCGGAATATCTTTACTTTGTCATTCTGGTTTCCCTGTCTTAAAATACGTCCTTCTGCTGTTCCAGATCAGACGGCTTCCACGGACAGTCAAGGTGATGGAGGGCAATGAGCCTGTCCTGTACGTTGGTACCAGCACCGAGTTTTGGAGTGGAACCCATAAGGATTCTCACCTGCCCGGCCCGTACCTTTGCAAACAAATCTGCTTTCTTTGTCTCCGTGTTGTATTCATGGATAAACGCAATCTCTTCTTTCGGGATTCCCCTGGCAACCAGTTTGTTCCGGACATCATCATATACATTGAAAGTCCCATCCCCTTTTGGAGTAGACAAGTCACAGAAGATCAGCTGAGTTGTCCGGTCTGCTTTTCCCTCGTCCCATACCTGAAAAGCATTTTCCACACAAGTATTCACCTTGCTTTTTTCGGCATCCGGGAGAAGTTCATTTAATAGCCTCTGATCCAATGCACATTTTCTTCCGTCGTTGGTGATCTTGAGCATATTGTCCTCTGTAGGATTTACCATTCCTGCCCTTACTGATTCTGCACGTTCTGAAAATGCTGCTACCATATCCTGCTGTTCTTCACTTGGTTTTAATACTTCATTGATAAACTCTGCTTCCGGTACGGGAAGGTTCAGCATATCCGAAGTCTGAATATCTGCAGCTTCCTTAAAAATGGAGATCAGCTCTGGAAGATTGAAAAAAACGGGCAAAACCGTGTTTTTGCACGATAGCCCGTTCCTTCCGGTGATAATTCGATTGCGGTTACTGTCTCCCCGAACGTTGCCGCCCAGGAATCAAAGTGTCCCATACCCATACGCATGAGTGTGTCATACTGAAGATAACGCATGATAGTGTAAAGCTCGGTCATACTATTTGATACAGGAGTACCTGTAGCAAAGGTGATTCCTCTGCCGCCGGTCAGTTCATCCATATACCGGCATTTCATAAACATATCCGAACTTTTCTGTGCATCCGTCTGTGAGATACCCGCCACATTCCGCATTTTTGTATACAAAAAAAGGTTCTTAAAACTATGGCTCTCATCCACAAACAGCCGGTCTACACCCAACTGCTCAAAAGTTACTACATCATCCTTTCTGGTCTGGTCATTGAGTTTCTTCATCCTCGCCTGCAGACTCTTCTTTGTTTTTTCCAACTGCTTGATGGTATAATTCTGCCCTGCCTGATGTGCCGCTTCTTCAATGGAAAATGTAATATCTGCAATCTGATCTTCCAGCATGGCAATCTGCCGTTCTCTTGAAAGAGGGATTTTCTCAAACTGCGTATGGCCGATGATCACGGCATCATAATCCCCTGTCGCAATACGGGAACAGAACCGTTTTCGGTTTGCCGGCTCAAAGTCTTTCTTCGTTGCCACCAGGATATTTGCTCCCGGATAGAGACGTAGGAAATCACTGCCCCACTGCTCGGTCAGATGGTTTGGCACAACATAAAGATTCTTTTGTGAGAGTCCCAGCCGTTTTGATTCCATACCGGCTGCGATCATCTGGAACGTCTTTCCTGCTCCTACGCAATGAGCCAGTAACGTATTATTTCCATACAGCACATGCGCCACTGCGTTTTTCTGGTGCGGCATCAGGGTGATCTCCGGGTTCATGCCGGCAAACTGAATATGGCTTCCATCATATTCCCGTGGACGGATGCTGTTAAATCGTTCATTATAGATCTTACAGAGATCTTCCCGTCGGTGCAGGTCTTTAAATATCCACTCCTTAAATTCCTCTTTGATCAGCTCCTGCTTCTGCTGTGCCAGCATTGTTTCCTTCCGGTTTAATTCCCGGTGTTCCCCATCGGCATCCTGTACCGTGTCATAAATCTTGGTATCCCTAAGGTTTAAGGCATCTTCCAAAAGACGGTAAGCATTGGCTCTCTGTGTTCCATAAGTGGAAGTGACAAGGGCATTTCCGTAACTGTCCACATTCTTTCCCATAACATTCCATTGTCCGGTCACTTCGGCATACTGGACTTTGACCTTGCTCCCTACATAATATCTTGGAGTGTGGAATGTCTCTGCCATGAATCTTGTAATGTAATCCTCGGAGATCCAGGTTGCCCCAAGTCTTGCTTCAATCTCTGATGCATCCAGATCTTTTGGCTGTACCTGTTCTAAATACTGCACATTCACCTGATATTCTGGGTGATCTTCTGCAAACTGTTTGGCGATCTGCAGTTTCTCTCTTACATTTCCAGAAAGATATTCGTCCGACGGCTCCCATTTTTCACTAATCGGATTCTTAAAGATTACCCCCGCCAGTTCTTCGGTAAGCTTCTCTTCTGTTTTCCCGGAAAGCTGTGCCATATAGGAAAGGTCAACGCCTGCCCTCTCACCGATAGAAACCGCAAGTGCTTCACTGGCAGTATCTACAGAAGTTACCGTTTCTGCCCTGCGGATTGTCCTTTTGGTAAAAATATCCGCTTTCCGTTTCAGTTCTCCCTTATCATCCAGAAATTCCAGAGAAGTCAAAAGACAATAGCTGCTGTCCTGGCTAAATGCCCGCTTATTGGCATTACTGCTAAGCAGACCATATTTTGCTGTAAAGGTATCGTATTCTTCATTGAGTTTTCCCTGCAGCTTTGTGATCTGTTCATCGCTTCCCTCTTCCATCTGGCACTGGATCAGTTCATTCGTAACATCACGGATCTTCAGCATCCCTTTGACACGTTCCGCTGTCATTGCCGGAAGTTCCATCCGGTTCATCACAGAATTTTCCCGGTAATAGACTTCATCATTCACTACGGTAAAACTGAAATTCTTTACATCTGGGTCTGCCGGGATAGAGACAACATCCTCCTCCAGCTCTGTATCCGAAAGTTCCAGTTCCGTGATCGTGCCATGGATATTCTGGACGGCTTCTTTTAACTGTTCTTCTAAGGTAATTCCTTCTTTTGGTTTTACGGTCACTTCCTGCTTTCCATACTGGGTACTTTCTGTAGTAAACTCACCAAGCACCATTTCCGGATGCTCTGCAAAATAAGCATTGACTGAATAGCCTTCCTGTGTTTCCTTTAGATTTAACCATTCCGGTTCCTCAATGGATGCCCTGTCCCTTTTCTGGAAAAACAGAATATCAGAAACAACGCTGGTATTGGCATTTCTCTGGAATGCATTATTCGGTAATCGGATGGCTCCAAGCAGTTCTGCCCGGTTTGCGATATACTGTCTCACTGCCGGATTCTGCTTATCCATCGTTCCACTGGAAGTTACCACTGCAACTACGCCACCAGGACGCACCAGATCAAGGGATTTTGCAATAAAATAATCATGGATCATAAAATGATGCCGGTCATATCTGCGGTCACTGACCTGATACGCCCCAAATGGAACATTGCCTATCACACAGTCGAAAAAGCTGTCCGGATAACTGGTTTCCTCAAATCCCTGTACTGCAATCTTATTTTTCTGGTAAAGCTGTTTTGCGATCCTGCCCGAAACCGGGTCAAGTTCCACACCATACATATTGGCTTTGCCCATACTCTCCGGGATCAGTCCCATAAAGTTACCGACACCACAGGACGGTTCCAAAATATTTCCCTGTTTCAGTCCCATATTTTCCAGTGCTTCATACATACTTCGGATCACGGTTGGGGACGTATAAAAAGCATTTAAGGTCGATGCCCTTGCTGCACTGTATTCTTCTGATGATAAGGTATTCTTTAATTCCAGATACTCATTCGCCCAGCTGCTGTTACTCTCCTCAAATGCCTGTGGGATGCCACCCCATCCAACATAACGGGATAAGATTTCCTGTTCTTCGGGTGTTGCCAGACGTTCTTCTTTCTCCAAAGTCTGTAACAAATGGATGGCTTCCATATTTGTTTTATACTTTGCCTTCGGACCGCCTGCACCAAGGTCATTATCCTGGATACGGAAGTTGTGTGGTTCTAACACAGCTTTTTCCTGTTCCTGACTTTCCGGAATATCTTCTTTGGCAGTAACCTCTTCCTCTTCTATTTCCTCTACATCTGACATATCTACTACGGTCGGTTCTGTTACCGACTTAGTATCTAAGAAATCAAACATGGTCATCTGATGACCAGACGGCCCCGCAAAGGATGGTTCTGCTTCCGGTGTTGGGAATATTGTGTAAGTCCCCTCTACATACTGATGAAGTTCCGAAAGAAGTTCTGTTTTCTGCTGATAGTTTGTCCCATATGCTTCAAAATCCAATGGCAGAGCTGCCAATGCCGCATCCATCTTCTGTAACAGTTCCTCTGTCTGCTCTGTTCCTTCCAACACTGCCATCAATTCTGCTCTCGACACATCCCCAAAAAAGTCATTGGTAAATGGTCTGTCTATTCCTTCCGGAAGACGAGCATAAAAACTAAGTATCTTATTCGCCATCTGTTCCCGTTCATACTCCGACATATGGACATAATCTTCTGCCTGCAGGAACTGGTCATTCTTTATCAGATAGGATATTCTATTGGCAACTTTCTTCCAAGATAATGAAATTGAAGTATATGGACTATTATCATCACCTCTTGCAAGAAGCAGTCCTTTCCTATCATAATTTACATAAAACTCATCTACATCAGGCAGTGCATGAATCCTTTTATTGGTTCCATACTTTTCTTTAATAAAATCCGTTCTGGATTTTTCATTTTCATTTAACAAATAAAAAGAATAAGTTTTGAGCCTATCTTTTGAATAAGGGCCACCCCTTGCGAGAAAAGCATCTATCTCATCCTGGGTAATGAACATCTGATGTCTTCCATGCAAACCCATCTCTTGCCTGATAAGGGATGACCTCCGCAGCAAACTTCTGAAACTGCTTTGAGATATTTATCGGATTATAGTGATGGAAACGCATAAGAGAGCTGTCCATTTCATAGGCTTCTGCCAGTGCATCCAGTCTCTCATTCAGTTCCGAAAGCCACTGGGGATCTTCTATTTTTCTTCTAAATAATCCGTGATCTCTGGATAAATACTGCGAAGATGTGGTAAGTCCTCTTCGTCAAAGACAATCTCCGCTACTCCTTCTGCCATATCCCCTTTCATATAAGCAAGAGCCTGAGCGTGTTCTTTTACTGCATTACTTCTTGCCGCATCCAATACAGACTGCGGTGCATATTCCCCCTGATCTAAAAGCTGATGGATACGTCCGCTGACATCTTCCCATGATAAAAATGCCTTATCTAAGATTTGGTCTGTGACCGTATGCCCTACTGCAATCTGCATCCCGGTTTCGTCAAACCAGACTGAATATTCATTTCCATCAATCTGAAACCCTTTTCCACCTTTGCGGTATTCACGCTTCACAAACTCCGTATATTCCTCCGGGGTCTGTTCACTCATAAAATTGTAGATGATACGAAGCTGACTGCCCGCCCGGTTTCCTCCTGTCCGTAAAATCTCATCAACAACACTCTCTGGAATCAGAATCTCCCCGGCATAAAGGGCAGCTGCTCTTTCTTCTATCTGCCGCCTTTGTTCATTTGCGGTGGGATATTCGGGCAAAGATAAAGCAGAGGCGATTTCTTCCTCTGCTTTACTCAATCCATCTTCTCTTGTATCTTCGACTAACTGTATACCAATTCCGTCAAGATGCTCTCTTCCGCTGTTGCCATCAGTGCGTTCATGTGTGCCGTCCATGCCATCGGATCTGCTTCCTTGTACGGTGCTGGATTCTTCTCCAGCAATTTCTCCATCTGGCTGTCCAGTCTCTCCTGTGCTGCTTTCTCGATCTGTTCCAGATGACTGTTCAGCTTCCCGGTCAGGAACAGGCTCTGATAAAGGCTGTTCTTGTGTTCTTTCAAAAATGTCCTCCGCAGCATCCCGTATTTCCCGATCGTCACTTCTTCCTCTTCGACGGTCAGATTCGGAAACAGGTAATCTCCCTTGCGATGATATGTCAGTTCCATAATCGGTTCCTCCTTCATTTTCAATATTTTCTTGTTTTTTCGTTTCTGCATCCCGGTTTTTAGTTTCACGCATTAACGTGGTAAAGTTATTATAATTCCTTTCATTGGAATTTTCAACCTCTTTTCTCGCTTCTTCCAGAGAAATTTTATGTACGGTCTTTCCAATATCAATCAGAATACTCTCACTGAGCTGGCTTGCCGTATTTCCAAGAAAGGTGAGAACTGACAGACGGTTATAATCTGTGATATGCATGAAGTCCTCTTCTTCCAGAAGTTCCATCGGATCAAGCCCGCATCGCCTGGAAAGCAGATAGTAAACACTGTCTGTTGCCAACTGACGGAAATCACTGCGAATCGTCACCTCGTCCAGATCTTCCAGATAAGTACCTTCTACAGCATATTCCAATCCGTCTAGGTATTCCTCCAGATTATCACTGACCATTTCCCTTGCGACTGCCATCAATGCATCCTGCAAAGTTGCTGTATCCTTTTCTTCCAGAGCATAGACCTCTGCCAGATGGGTGAGGATCTCTTCTCTCTGGTGTTCCTGTATCTGCCAAAGATACGGGCTTCTCGCCCCCGGCTACCATCGTGGGTATCCGAAATATCAAACACATAACGGAGTCTGGTATGCTGCCCTGTTTCATCAAGCAGGG
>ENA-OQMX01000261-OQMX01000261.1-human-gut-metagenome-genome-assembly--contig:-NODE-261-length-13412-cov-3.198269_pt1 | contig 13412 bp, 11 predicted proteins | sample MGYA00242622_ERZ504866 | MGnify/ENA primary metagenome ERZ504866 (study PRJEB26092, sample SAMD00036422) | human gut metagenome | host: Homo sapiens | study: EMG produced TPA metagenomics assembly of...
CGAAGGTGGCCATAGAGATGGACACAGATCACTATCTGGTTGAGGAACCAAATGCCTGCAGCTTTGGTTATCTCTACAGCAGTATCATGGGAAATGGCACAGCCAGAAAGCTGACAGATCCTGAGGAAAAGTGCGAGGCACTCAACTGCCTTATGAATCATCAGCTTGCGAGAAATACCGAGAATATGAGATCGTTTGACAAGGTAGAAAAGAAGAAGTATAACTACTCAGACCAGATGCTGGCAGCGGTAAATGTGTATGAGATAGTTGTGGAAAATTTTACGTGTAAGTCAAGGCGATAAGTATATGGAATCTATGCAATTGCCATTGTGGTTTAAGGAATTGACGTAAAACATAATACAAATTATAATCAGACAGGATATAATGAAGCGATCATCAAGCAGACTCTTGATGATAAGTGATATAGCAGAAAGGTGAAAACAGGAGATGGATTACAACAAATTAGCGGATTTGATATTTGCAGATATAACAGATACAGTGGATGACCTTGAGAAGAGATTTCCGGAGAGAAATCTTCCAGAGGGAGCAAGGGTAACAAGATTTGCACCAAGCCCTACAGGATATATGCACATCGGCGGACTGTATGCTGCCATGATCTCTAGAAAGCTTGCAAAGCAGAGCGGTGGCGTGTTCTACCTCAGAATAGAGGATACCGATAGGAAGAGAGAGCTTGAGGACGGTGTAAATGAGATCATCAATTCGCTGAAGAAGTTTGATCTTGGATTTGACGAGGGACCATTTGAGGGCGGTGAGACTATATATGGTCCATATAAGCAGAGTGAAAGAAAAGAGATATATCAGACATGTGTCAAGAAGCTTATGCAGGAGGGATATGCATATCCTGACTTCACAACAGCCGAGGAGCTTGATGAGATCAGGGCAAAGCAGGAGGCTGCAAAGGTTGACATAGGATATTACGGCGAGTATGCAGTAGGAAGAAATCTGACATACGAGCAGATAGAGGAGAAGCTTGCAGTGGGCGAGCCATATGTTGTTAGACTCAAGAGTCCGGGCGAGGCAGGAAAGACTGTTATCTACAGCGATCCTATCAGGGGCAAGATCGAGATGCCTGAGAATATCATGGATGTGGTACTTCTGAAGTCAGACGGAATACCTACATACCATTTTGCACATGCAGTTGACGATCATTTCATGAGGACAAATCTTGTCATCAGAGGTGACGAGTGGCTTGCATCATATCCACTTCACAAGCAGCTCTTTGATCTGTGTGGATTTGCGCTTCCAAAGTATGCGCATATCGCACCTATCATGAAGCTTGAGGTTACAGTGGACGAGGAGGGCGAGCACCAGAGAAAGAGAAAGCTCAGCAAGAGAAAGGACCCGGAGGCTGCGGTTGGCTTCTATGCAGAGCAGGGATTCCCATCAGTCAGCGTGCTTGAGTACCTTATGACAATAGCAAACTCCAATTACGAAGAGTGGCATGCAGCACATGCAGACAAGACAATAGACGACTTTACATTATCACTCAAGAAGATGCCTGTCAGCGGCGCACTTTTTGACATGGTGAAGCTCAATGATGTCAGCAAGGAGATGATCTCAAAGCTCACAGCCGAGGAGTGTTACGACCTCATCATGGAGTGGGCAAAGGAGCATGACGAGAACATATACACATTTGGCACACAGGACAAGGACGGCTTCATGAAGACCATCAACCTGTGGAAGATGTCAGGCAAGAAGGTCCGCAAGGACGTCGGCAAATGGGTCAGATCTGCGCGCGATGTTCGGTTATCTGTACACACCTGAGGATGAGTTGGATCTCCAGTATGAGATAGACGAGAAGTACACACCGGAGATGATCACAGAGGTTATCGAGGAGTACAAGAAAGATCTCTTCCTTGACTCAGAGGACTGGTTCTCAAGCATGAAGGTCATGGGCGAGAAGATCGGCTACTGTCCAAATGTCAAGGAGTACAAGCAGAATCCTGACGGATACAAGGGCAGCATCACAGATGTATGTACCATAGTAAGAGTTGCCATAACAGGCAAGCAGAATTCACCTGACCTGTTCACGATCATGAACGTGATAGGAAAAGACAAGACCGTGGGCAGACTGGACAAGTTCCTTGCGTGGGTGAATAGATAGGATGTATCAATTGGATGTGCACATTAAGTTGACATAGTCTGTATCGTGTTTGACATAACCATGCAGGAGCGCTCCCGCTCAACTCAGGCTGCAGCGGCACTAGCGCTCGCAGGCTCACTGAGAGCCGGCGCCTTCGTATGTCCTGCATCAGTTAATGTCAAAACGATTACAGATTGTACTATATACTTGTGCACATCCAATTGATGAAGATTGGTTAAAATATATTTAGAAGGGATTGGATTACTATGAACAAGAAGATATATGATGGTTATACATATGTAGACGGTGGCGTGTGCGCGGCCAAGGGTTTCACGGCAAATGGACTTAACTGTGGACTGAACCCTGACAAGAACAAGAATGATCTCGGAATGGTATTTTCAGAGGTGCCATGTGTGGCAGCAGGCGTGTATACACAGAACAAGGTGAAGGGCGCACCGGTCACAGTTACCAAGGAACACCTGAAGAAATCTGGCAACAAGGCACAGCGGAGTCGATGTGAACTCCAAGAATGCCAACACATGCAACGCGGATGGAATAGAGAAGGCTGAGAAGATATCCCAGCTTGCAGCGGATGCCCTGGGTATAGATGTGAACCTTGTCATCAATGCTTCAACAGGTGTCATCGGACAGATCATCCCTATCGAGCCATTTGAGGAGCATATGAAAGAACTTGCAGACGGTCTCACAGCAGACGGCAACGACAAGGCTGCAAATGCTATCATGACCACAGACACAGTTGACAAGCAGGTTGCTGTCCAGTTTGACATAGACGGAGTGACATGCACCCTCGGAGGTATGGCAAAGGGAAGCGGAATGATCCATCCAAACATGGCTACAACGCTTAACTTCATCACATCAGACATAGCCATTACATCAGAGCTGATCCAGAAGGCGCTCTCAGAGATCGTAAAGGTTACTTACAACTGTCTCTCAGTAGATGGAGACCAGTCCACAAATGATACCCTGACAGTCATGGCAAATGGCCTTGCTGGCAACAAGCTCATCGACACGGAGAACGAAGCTTATGAGAAGTTCAAGAAGGCCCTCTATATAGTTATGGAGTGCATGACCATGATGCTTGCATCAGACGGCGAGGGCGCAACCAAGATGATCGAGTGTACAGTTGCAGGGGCACCTGACCTTGACACAGCCATTATCGTGGCAAAGAGCGTTATCCGTTCCCCACTTACAAAGTGTGCTATGTTCGGCGAGGATGCCAACTGGGGACGTATCCTCTGTGCTATCGGATATGCGGAGGCAGACTTTGATATAGATAAGGTTGCAGTAGATCTTGAGTCAGAATTTGGCGTGGTTCCAGTATGCCGCAACGGCGCAGGCGTACCATTCTCAGAGGAGAAGGCAGCCAAGGTATTGAGCTCAGATGAAATCCACATCAACATAGATCTCGGAATCGGTGAAGTGACAGCCAAGGCATGGGGCTGTGACCTGACATATGATTACGTGAAGATCAATGGGGATTATCGTTCATAGTCTTAAATATATACAGTGAGATTTGAATATATAATAACAGAGGTGGGGAGCTTTATCCCCGCCATTGTTTTTTCTGCATTACCGGGAAAATAATAATAAGCAAGATAATAAGTAAGATAGTAAGCAGGATAGAAATGCTATCAGCACAGCAAATAAACAGAGTTTTCCATATCAAAAAATGGATAAATCTTGTAAAATAAATAACATAGTGAAGTAGTGAATAAATAGGTGTTCAAAACGTTGGAGGTTAAATACATGGAAGATAGAGTACTTGACTGGGAGGTCTATGAGAAGACAGCCCGTGAGATGGCTGCAGAGGGACTGGTTCTGTTAAAGAACGACAACAAAGCTCTGCCACTTAAGCAGGGAGAGACGGTTTCTGTATTTGGACGTATGCAGAACCATTATTATAAGAGTGGAACCGGTTCAGGCGGAATGGTGAATGTTGCCAGAGTGGTAGGAATCCTTGATGCACTTAATGAGTGCAAAGATGTAAATGTCAATCAGAAGCTGGCAGAGACTTATGCCACATGGGATAAGGAACATCCTGTGGAGTTGGGACTTGGCTGGGGACAGGAGCCGTGGTCACAGGCGGAGATGCCGGTTACAGATGAGCTCGTGCAGGAGGCTGCTGGTGAGTCGGATTCGGCCATAGTGATAATCGCTAGGACGGCAGGCGAGGACAAGGACAATACACTTGAAAAAGGAGCTTTTATGCTCACTGATATAGAGACTGATATGCTTAGACTTGTCAGAGAGAATTTCCAGAAGATGGTCGTTCTCTTGAATGTCGGCGGTCTTATAGATATGTCATTTCTTGACACGATTTCCCCGGATGCCTGCATGTATGTATGGCAGGGTGGAATGGTCGGAGGATATGGAGTGGTTGATGTCCTCGTAGGGGATGTCAGCCCTTCAGGAAAACTCACAGACACGATAGCCTACGATATCAAGGATTATCCTGCGTATGACAATTTCGGCGGCGAAGAGAGAAACTTCTACGCAGAGGATATCTATGTGGGATACCGTTACTTTGAGACATTTGCAAAGGATAAGGTCAGATATCCGTTTGGATATGGATTGTCATACACAGACTTCAAAATCGGTGTAAAGCATGCAAGCATGGATTTTGAAAAAGGTGTGGCGAATATCTGTGTCAAAGTCACAAATACAGGAAAGAGACTTGGCAAGGAGGTTGTCCAGGTGTACGGTGAGATGCCACAGGGCAGGCTTGGCAAGCCATCCAGAGTGCTCATTGATTTTGCGAAGACAAAGGAGCTTGTTCCGGGACTCAGCGATGAGTTGAAGTTTGAGATCCCGCTTGACCGTATGGCATCATTTGACGATTCGGGAGTCACGGGCCATAGAAACTGTTATGTGCTTGAAGCTGGAGACTACACTATCCATGTAGGAAACAGCATAAGAAATACAACAGAGTGTCTGTTCTTTGAGCTTACCGAGACTGTGGAGCTTCAGAAGCTTCAGGAGGCACTTGCACCATATGAGAAGTTTGACCGCATGAAACCATTCTGTGATGAGAACGGCAGGATGCTTATAGAGTATGAGGAGACACCTCTAGTCACTGTTGATATGTATGACAGGAGAGAGCAGGAGCTGCCGGAGGAGATACCGGTTACCGGTGACAAGGGAATTATGCTTCTTGATGTAAGGGAAGGCAAGGTCACCATGGATGAGTTTATAGCGCAGTTTGATGATGAGGATCTGGCATGCTTTGTCCGCGGCGAGGGAATGGGAAGTTCTCTTGTGACGGCGGGAACAGCGTCAGCATTTGCCGGGGTATCGCCAAATTTGATCGCACATAAGATTCCGTCGGTGTGCTGTGATGACGGACCATCGGGAATGAGACTCGACTCAGGTATGAAGGCATTCTCACTTCCAAATGGCACTCTGTGCGGATCTTCATTCAACCGGGAACTGAATACAAGGCTTTACGCACTTCTCGGACTTGAGATGACAGCAAATAAGGTTGAGGTTCTTCTTGGACCGGGAATGAATATCCACCGTCACCCGCTTAATGGACGAAACTTTGAGTATTTCTCCGAGGATCCATACCTTACGGGTTCCATTGCAACTGCACAGTTAGAGGGACTTAAGTCCAGCGGCGTGTCCGGAACGATCAAGCATTTCTGCGGAAATAATCAGGAGTATCACCGCCATACAACTGACTCGATCATCTCCCAGAGGGCACTCAGGGAGATATATCTGAAGGGATTTGAGATAGCTGTCAAGTCGGGATATGCCGACTCTGTTATGACAACATATGGTCTGGTAAATGGTCTCTACACCGCAGGAAGTTATGATCTGAATACCACGATACTCAGAAATGAGTGGGGATTTACAGGCGTGGTCATGACAGATTGGTGGGCATCCATCAACCGCAGGGGTATGGAGCCGGATGCAAATGACTTTGCGACTATGATACAGGCACAGAATGACATGTATATGTGCTGCCCGGACGGCTCGAAGAACATGGGCGGAGATAATGTCATAGAGGCACTTCAGGACGGACGTATATTGAGAGCTGAGCTTCAGAGAATTGCAAAGAATGTGTGTAACTTTGCCATGAATACGAATGCATTTAAGCGTCTTGTGGGAGAGCCTGTAGAGGTAGAGATAATAAACCGTCCAAAGCAGGCGGACGATTTTTCAATTGATGATGTGGAATACATCAATGTCGACAGAGACATACTTATAGATCTGACAGAGAAGGCCAGCACCGCCGACACGAATTATGTCATAGCACTTGATGTTGAACATCCGGGAGAGTATGAGGTGAGCCTGAGGGGAAGCTCGACACTCGAAAAGCTTGCCCAGCTGCCGTGTACCCTGTTTTTCAACGGATTCCCTGTGAGCAACTTCACATTTAACGGAACTGACGGCAAGGAAGTTGTGATCAGGAAAGAGGTCAAATTTTACGGCAGATTCAATGTGCTCCGACTGTATGTGAAATCGAATGGACTTGATCTCAAGGATATTAAGTTCAGTTTTGAAAAAGAGTTTTGATCTGAAAATAAATATTGACATAGACTGCCATAGATGGTAACCTAAATTAACTCTTTGCACTGCATATAAATCTACAGTACAAACTGAGCAGACCATTGGCGAAAGCCAAGGAGTCGGGCCATCATGGCAGTGGAATCTTTACATCCACGGGACAGTAGTTACTAATACTGAGTCGTGGGTGTTTTTTATACTCTTTTAGACATTCTATAAAATCTCCCACATATATTTAGTGATAAGAGCTTTCTGAAATTTATTGATCGCACAGCATCGGTCTTTTGATTAAGGTGATTATCAATAGACTGGTGTTCATTTAGGAAAGGATGGCTGATTATATGGAAAGCGCAAACAAAATAAACACGATGGCGGCATCTGCCGTATCAGAGGATGAGTTTAAAAAGGTTGCAAATAAAGTATCGTTTATAACGATAGTACAGAACGTACTGTTGTCAGTATTCAAATTATTTGCGGGAATATTTGCACATTCAAATGCAATGATAAGTGATGCGGTACATTCAGCATCAGACGTGTTCAGCACCATAATAGTGATAATTGGAGTAAAACTAGCGTCGAAGGAATCCGACAAGGAGCATCCTTACGGCCATGAGAGGCTTGAGTGTGTGGCAGCGATCGTGTTGTCTATAGTGCTGCTGTATACCGGTATCAAGATCGGCTCGCAGGCGGTTAAGGACATAATCGGTGGCAATTACCAAAGCCTGCAGAAACCGGGGATGCTGGCACTGGTGGCGGCTGTTGTATCCATTGTCACAAAGGAGATAATGTACTGGTACACAAGACACTATGCGAAGAAGATAGATTCAAGCGCACTTATGGCAGATGCATGGCATCACCGATCAGATGCGCTGTCATCGGTCGGCGCGCTTGTCGGTATCGGTGGTGCGATGATGGGATTCCCGGTTATGGATTCCATTGCAAGTATTGTTATCTTTGTATTCATAGCTAAGGCGGCATACGATATCTTCAAGGATGCCATGGATAAGATGGTGGATCACTCATGCGATGAAGAGACAGAGAAAGAGATGAGGGATTTTGTGCTCGCCCAGAAAGAAGTTCTCAGTGTTGATCTTCTTCACACAAGGATATTTGGCAACAAAATATATGTAGATGTGGAGATAGGTGTAAACGGTTCATATACATTAAGACATGCGCATGAGATAGCGGAAGAGGTCCATGAGGGAATAGAGAAGAATTTTCCAAAGGTAAAGCATGTGATGGTGCATGTCAATCCTGCGGATGTGGCAGAATAATCATAGATTGATAACGCAGAGTAAGGCACGGATCAGATTTGGTCTGTGTCTTATTTTTGTGTGTTGGAAGCTGCAAAACGAGTACCAAACCTGCAAATAGTCAAAAACAATCAAAATAATTCAGAAATCTTCAAAAATATGCAGAATAATGATTGACAATCTTCATTTACGATGATATTATGCATATAGATTGATTGAAAGTGACTGAAATCAAGTGAAAATCACCTTGAAACAATCACAAATAATTGAAAACAGTCAAAAAATATGTTATCCTAAAGAAAAGTTAAAAGCACCGGATGCAGATATATGCATTCTGAAAAGCCACGAAAAAAGAAATACACAAACACGAAAACACATATACAGGAGACATACTTAAAAGGCAGGAGGCAATTATTATGATGACCGAGGATAGATACACAGCGATTTTAGATGCACTGAAAGAGAGAAAGTCTATGACAGTTGCAGAGTTCACGGAGATCACGGGAGCGTCAGAATCTACTATAAGAAGAGATTTGATAGCTCTGGACGATATGGGTAAGATCAAGAGATTCCATGGTGGTGCCAAGGCGATCGAGCATGAATATATCACCAATGAGGCACCGGTTTCAGCCAAGGCACAGCTCAACGTCGAAGAGAAAAGTGCCATTGCAAAATATGCGGCAACGATGATCAATGATGAAGATTTCATATTTATAGATGCAGGAACCAGCACGGAGCTCATGATCGACTATATCGGCGAAACAAATGCCACATTTGTCACCAATGGAATAGCACATGCCAAGCGGCTTCTCAAGAAGAACCTCAGAACGTATATGATAGGCGGACTTGTAAAGCCGATCACAGAGGCGATCATCGGAGCCGAGGCGGTCAATTCCATGAAAAAGTTCAATTTCACAAAGTGCTTTCTTGGAACGAATGGAATCCATATGGATTACGGATTCACAACGGTTGATGTGGAAGAGGCTATGGTGAAGATGGAAGCGGTGAACAGATCTTATGCGAGCATAGTCCTTGCTGACAGCAGCAAGTTCGACAAGGTGACGGCAGTGACATTTGCAGCAATCGAAAAAGCCTGTATTATCACTGACAGACTTGTAAATGATAAGTACATAGACGCCACAGTTGTAAAGGAGGTACTCAGATAATGATTTATACGGTGACATTCAATCCGGCGCTCGATTATGTTGTCAAGATGGACAGCCTTGAGCTTGGAATGGTGAACAGAAGTAAGTCAGAAGCCATATTCTATGGCGGCAAAGGTATCAATGTCTCAACCGTACTTAAGAACATAGGAGTTGATTCCGTAGCTCTCGGTTTTGTTGCCGGATTTACCGGTAAGGAGATTGAGGACGGAGTCAAGGCCATGGGAGTTAGGACAGATTTTATCCAGCTGAAGAATGGTCTCAGCAGGATAAACGTCAGATCAAGGCAGTAACAGGAGACGGAGATCAACGGGACAGGGACCCGTACATTAGAAAGATGAGCTTCAGCAGATGTTTGACAAGCTAGACAAGCTCCAGTCGGGAGATTGCCTGATACTTGCGGGAACCATACCAGCATCACTTCCATCTGACATATACGAGCAGATCATGGAGAAGCTTATGAACAGGAACATCGACATCGTGGTGGATGCGACAAAGGATCTTTTGCTCAATGTATTGAAGTTCCATCCATTCCTCATCAAGCCGAATAACCATGAGCTTGGCGAGATGTTCGGAGTTGTCTTAAAGACAGACGACGAGATTGTTGAGTATGCGAAGAAGCTTCAGGTCATGGGTGCAAGAAATGTACTCATATCCATGGCAGGGGATGGAGCAATACTTATCACAGAGACAGGAGAGGTTCACAAGATCGGAGTTCCAAAGGGAACAGTTGTGAACTCAGTAGGGGCAGGTGATTCTATGGTGGCAGGTTTTACAGCAAGCTACCTGAAGGATCACGATTACATGGAAGCGCTGAAGAGAGGAACAGCAACCGGAAGTGCCACAGCATTTTCAGAAGGCCTTGCCACAGCGGACAAAGTAGAAGAACTCTACAAGCAATTATAGTAAAACGTACGTGTTCCGTCGTGAGAGGGAATACTTAGGAGATTCAGATATCGCACAGCAGCATATGTGGATGCGGCTGATTATTTAAGAGGAGGTTACGCTTATGAGAATCACAGAGCTTTTATCAAAGGAAAGCATTGCTCTGGGTGTAAAGGTAGATTCAAAGGATGCAGCGATCGACTACCTTGTAAACCTGCACGATGCAGCAGGCAACATCTCAGACAAGAAAACATACAAAGAAGGAATACTTAAGAGAGAGGAAGAGGGCTCAACAGCTATAGGAGAAGGAATAGCAATCCCTCACTCCAAGAACAAGGCAGTCAAGAGACCTGGACTTGCAGCTATGACAGTTCCAGATGGAGTTGATTATGACTCACTTGACGGACAGCCATCCAACCTGTTCTTCATGATCGCAGCACCAGAGAGCGGATCAGATGTACATCTTGAGGTACTTTCAAGACTGTCTATGCTCCTCATGGATGAGGACTTCAGAGCAGAGCTTCTGAAGGCAGCAGACAAGGATGCATTCCTTGCAGTCGTTGACAAATATGAGAACGCAAAGTTCCCAGAAGAGACAGCAGAGAAGCCTGAGGAAAAGGCAGTTGAGAAGGCTCCTGAGAAGAAAGGCTTTAGAGTGCTTGCCGTTACAGCGTGTCCTACAGGGATAGCTCACACATATATGGCAGCCGAGGCACTTGAGAAGGCCGGCGCCAAGATGGGATATGCATTAAAGGCTGAGACAAATGGCTCAGGCGGAGCAAAAAATATACTTACTGATGAAGAGATCGCAAACTGTGATGGTATCATAGTTGCAGCTGACAAGAATGTTGAAACAGCAAGATTTGATGGAAAGCCAGTTCTTTTCACAAGAGTAGCAGATGGAATACACAAACCTGAGGAACTCATACAGAAGATCGTGGATGGTCAGGTTCCTGTTCACCACGAGGAGGGTGGCAGAAAAGAGTCGAGTAGTGCAAATGGCAGTGTAGGAAGCAGAATATACAAGCATCTTATGAACGGAGTATCACACATGCTCCCATTCGTAATCGGCGGTGGTATCCTCACAGCTCTTGCATTCCTTATAGATACACTTTGCGGATTTGGTGCAACAGGTGGATCCAACTTCGGTTCCATGACACCGCTCTCAGCATTCTTCAAGTATGCCGGTGGCCTTGCGATGGGCGTGATGGTTCCGGTGCTTGCAGGATTTATAGCAGAGTCCATAGCGGACAGACCTGGACTTGCAGTCGGATTCCTCGGTGGTATTCTGGCATCTTCCGGAAATGCAGCCTTGTCCGGTTATGTATGGGCAGGAGATAACCTTGGCGGATTCCAGTCATTTATATCAAAGTTTGGATTTGTAGCAGAGGGCGGCGGAAATACAGTATCAGGTTTCCTCGGCGGTATCGCAGCAGGTTTCCTTGCAGGATATGTAGTTCTTCTTCTTAGAAAGATCTGCTCCAAATTCCCTAAGTCACTGGAGGGAATTAAGCCAACACTTATATATCCACTTGTTGGTATGTTTATAGTTGCAGTACTTATGATATTTGTACTCAATCCAATTATTGGACTTATCAATACAGAACTTTCAGATATGCTGACAGCCCTTGCAAATAAAAATCTTCTCATCCCACTTGGAATTATCCTCGGCGGTATGATGGCGATAGACATGGGCGGCCCTATAAACAAGGCAGCTTATGTATACGGAACAATGGTTCTCGCAACAGCGTCAGAGCTTGTCGCAGGCGGCGCACAGCTCTCAGATCCAGCAGTTCAGGCATGCTATATCTCAATGGCATCAGTTATGGTAGGTGGTATGGTACCTCCACTTGGAATTGCTCTTGCATGTATCTTCTTCCCTAAGAAGTTCACAAAGGCAGAGAGAAACTCAACAGTATCAAATATTGTAATGTCATGTGGATTCATCACAGAGGGTGCAATACCATTTGCAGCAGCAGATCCACTCCACGTAATACCATGTACGCTCGTAGGCGCAGCAGTTGCAGGTGGAATGTCAGCAGCATTCAAATGTACACTGATGGCACCTCACGGCGGAATCTTTGTATTCGCAACAGTAGGCAACTGGTTACCATACATCATCTCATGGCTTGTAGGATCAGTGATCACATGTATCATGCTCGGTCTTATCAAGAGAAACGTGCAGGAGTAAAAAATGCACAAAAGTAATGCACAAAAAACGACAGAATGTTATAATTTATACAATTGGGGTTTGTGAAAATCTGTCGGATATATGGAATAACGAAAAAGGTGTGGGGAACATCTGGCTGTGATACCATATAACAGAAAAATGCAGATCAAATGTTTTTACAAAATTCTGCTAAATCCGAGGGTTGATAAGAAACAGAACCATAAAGCAGATAATTACAAGTCACAATATATTATTAAACAAAACAAGGGCCGCTTATGTAACACAAATTCTGCAAATGATATATACAATCACTTGCAGTCGTATAATGATCATTGCGGCCCGTATTAGAAAAGGAGAAGATTATTATGGTAGCACAGACAGTAAAAGTGGTAAATGAACAGGGACTTCACATGAGACCAGCAGGAGTATTTGCAAAGGAGATGACAAAGTTCTCATGCGCAGTAACTCTCGACGTAGCAGGCAAGAAGATCAATGCCAAGAGCGTAATGCTCATCATCGCAGCATGCATCAAGTGTGGTGCTGAGGTTACAGTAGAGTGTGACGGTGCAGACGAGAAGGAGGCTCTTGCAAAGGCAGTTGAGCTCATCGAGTCAGGATTCGGCGAGTAGGACATGTAGATGTTCTGACGTCGCAGCAGGGAAATGATAAGTGAAATCTGATATCAGACTTCAGTAAATGTTACGGACAAATGGTACTCAGATTGAGTACCATTTGTTGTATAGAGAATAATTGGAGGTTTTCTTATGAATAAAGGAATCGCGGGTTCAGCCGGCTACGGCGTTGGAAAGGTTGTGATCATATCTGACGCAAAGCCGGAATATGAGAACAGAACAATCACAGATACAGATGCAGAGATTAAGAGATATGACGATGCAGTTGCAGCATTTACAGAGAAGACACATGCCATGGCAGAGGCCATGAAGGAGAGTGTCGGAGAGCACAATGCGGAGATCCTTGAGGGACACATACTGCTCCTCACAGATCCGGGGATGGATGAGATCACAAAGGGCGCGATTATGAGCGGAACCTGTGCAGAGGCTGCATTTGAGAGTACATGTGATATGTTTGCCGGAATGTTCCAGATGGCAGATGATGAGCTCACAAGACAGAGAGCAACCGATATTGGCGACATCAAGGTGAGAATGCTCAAGATACTCACAGGTACACCTGATGTGAACATATCAGAGGTTCCAGCTGGAACTATCCTTGTGGCTGAGGATCTCACCCATCCAATGACAGCAGGAATCGTCAAGGAGAATGTGGCAGGAATCATCACTGCGGTTGGCGGC
>ENA-OQMX01000262-OQMX01000262.1-human-gut-metagenome-genome-assembly--contig:-NODE-262-length-13411-cov-3.892954_pt1 | contig 13411 bp, 10 predicted proteins | sample MGYA00242622_ERZ504866 | MGnify/ENA primary metagenome ERZ504866 (study PRJEB26092, sample SAMD00036422) | human gut metagenome | host: Homo sapiens | study: EMG produced TPA metagenomics assembly of...
CGGGAAGGAGGAGGGCGCCTAGGCGCCGAAAGCGGCACATCCGCGTTGGCGAATCCGGTGTATCCGCGTTGGCGCGATTGGCGAAAATGCGTTGGTGGAAATGGTGAAAATTATATTGACGCTAACATACGTCTCGTCGAGCTCGCAAGCCTGCCCCTGCCCCACATGGAACGTGGGCGAGTATTCCTTCAGGCACTCGATGAGCCTGTGGCGCATGGTCCAGGCGGTCTTGAGGCAGACACCGCAGCGGCCGGCGCACTCGCGGAGAGGGAGCATGAGGGCGAAGCACTCGGCGTAGGCCATCCAGGTCTCGCGGGGCAACTTGCTCGCGCCGAGGATCCGGTCGGTGGAGCCGGAGAACGTCCTGCCGCAGTCGCGGCAGAGGTAGCGCTGCTCGCCGTTCCCGGACTTGCCCTTCTTGACGATAGCGACCGAGCCGCAACGGGGGCAGCGCTCTACCTCATGGCCATCTCCCGCCGCATCGTCGAACATGGCGGCGCGGACGACGTCCCCGACCAACTCGACGGCTTTACGGCGCTCGGTCCTGCTGAGCTTCGCCAGGCTCTTCTTGAGGGTGATGACCAGGTCGTCTGCATCCATGGGCGCTCCTTCGACGTTAATTGAAGGGTACCGCCTCGCGGTGACATCGTTTTTATGTCAACCTTGGTCTAACAGAGCCATAAACGAATCGTTGTCCGAATTAACGACCGCAGCATCGATCAGGTCGCGCACCGTCTGCCAACCCATGTTGTAGCCACCATAGGTGCCAAGGGAATCATCGAGTGAAACCTGACCCGTCTCGACCAGAGATTCGCAGATGTACAACGCATAGAGCGCCTTGTAGCTACTCGCACCGTAAACCTCGACATCGGGGTTATACGTCACGCCCTTGCCGCTTGACAGGTCGTAGAACACCACACCCACATCGCCTAGCTCCTGCGCCCGACTCAGGGCATCCTGGAGCAAGGCAAGGCTCTCATCCTCCAAGGTAGGAGTCTTGTTATCCACCAACGAGAAGGTCTGAACGGTATCACCCGAAGGGATATCGTTGAAGTCCGCCTTCGAAAGTCTCGTCTTGAGATCTGCCGACGCTTTGGACTTTGAAACCTTCTCGTTTTGCGTCTGTACCGTTGACGCATCTGAGTGTGCCATTCGCTCCGACGCGTAGGTTTTGGCGGTAACTCCGAGGATAATAATCGCCAACGTTAGCATCCCAATGGCGGTAATCTTCGTCACGCGGATGCGAGCGTCAGCAAGGCCACGCGAAGGCGTGCCCTTCGTCTCATATCTGCTGCTATGCTGCGGCACATACTCGTCCCGCGATGCGTTGTTTCGCACGTGGTCTCCTGACTGCTACCGTTCATATACGAGCAGCATAATACCGAGCAGGCATTTCTTTCCAAAGATATTCAGCGGCGTTTAAGGCGTCTTTAAAGAAACCACAAGCGTATTTATCCAAATGGCGCGATTCTGTTGCGCATCTCCGCCCAAAACGCAGTTGCGGTGGAATAGTTCCTATTTGGGCGGCATAAGCCGAAAAACAAGAACTATTCCACCGCAACTTGACGGGGCTCTTTAGCAATCAACTAGGTGCCCGGGGGCGCTCATTTAAGTCTGTCCCCAATGAGTGCCCTTGGGGGCGAAAATGGATCGCTAGCCGATGGCGTTTTTGAGTTCCGTGCGGCGCTTTTTCATGCCGGTCATAACGGCATTGCGCAGCTCGGGCATGCGCGCGGTATCCATCTGGGGCACGCCCTCGAGCTTATAGGGAATGCCCAGTTGCTCGTACTTGACGACGCCCATCGTGTGATACGGCAGCATTTCCAAGCCCACCACGTTATGCCACGGGGCAATCAGGCGACCGAGTGCCTCGCACTCCTCCACCGTGTCGGTAATGCCCGGCACCACCACGTGACGGATAACGACCTTGATCCTGCGACGCGCCAGCTCATCGCCAAACGCCAGAATACGTGCAGGATCGCAACCGGTCAGCTTTTTATGCTCAACCGGATCGGCGTGCTTAATGTCGAGCAGCACCATGTCGGTCTCGTTGAGGACAGCATCGAACTTCTCGGGGTGGTTGGGATCAAACGCATATCCGCAGCTGTCAAGGCAGGTATGCACGCGACCATCGGGATTGCTGTGCATTGCACGGAACAGATCGGCCAAAAAGTCGGGCTGCAGGAGCGGCTCGCCACCCGAAACCGTAATGCCGCCGCTGCGATAGAACTCATGGTTGCTCTGGAACTCGTCCATGAGGTGCTCGACAGTCACCATGGTGCCGCCGTTAACCGACCAGGTATCGGGGTTGTGGCAATACGCGCAGCGCATGGGGCAGCCTTGGACAAACACTACGAAGCGGATGCCGGGACCGTCGACCGTACCCATCGTCTCAATCGAATGCACGCGGCCCAGGGCAAACGCGGAGTCCTCAGGACGAGCGTCCACACCCTCGAGTGTCATCTCAGCCATTCCCGCTACCTTGCCTCTCTTTGGTTTTAGTTACATAAATATCAGAGCCATTCTAGCCCATACGCTTGCGTTTAAACGTCTCGGGCCAGAGTGGCATGCTTTAATCTGCCCCCTACCGCCATGGCAGGGACTTATATCGATCATATGGCTGCCGAGCACTCGCAAAAGCGAGAAAATGTTCGTCTGCAGCCTTTACGCCTTGAGCGTGAGCACCGCGCCGAAGGCGGTCGGGCCGCAATGGCTCGAGATGACGCCGCCGACCTGAGTCCAGGTAATGTCCTTAAAGCCCAGGTCGTGCGCATAGACTTCCATGTCGTCGCGCAGCTCCTGGGAAAGGCCTACCGAATACGCCAGGCCAATGTGCGAGTAGTCAATCTCGCCCTTCGCAACCATGTGGTCAATAAAGGCGCGGGCGCACTTGAGCATAGAGCCGCGGAACTTCTTGGTCGCCACAAACTTACCGCCCGTTACCTCAATGCAGGGCTTAATCTTGAGCAGGTGGGCGCCAAGGAATGCCACGTTGGACAGACGACCGCCCGCCTTAAGGAAGGCTAGGTCGGTAGGAACAAAGCCCAGCAGCACACGGTCCATGACGGAATTCGTAAATGCAAAGATCTCGTCGACGGTGGCATCGGGGTGAGCCTCGATGTATTTGGCGGTCTCGACGACAACGAGCGACTGGCCCACCGAGACAAAACGCGTGTCCATGGAGAACACGTAGTCGCGCCCCTGGGCCGCAATCTTGGAGGATTGATGCGAGCAGGTCGTGGCCTCGGAGTACGCAAGATGCAGAATGGTCGCATCGGGCTGCTCGGCATGGATACGGTCGTACACGTGAGCAAAATCCGCAGGCGCGCAGCCGCTGGTCTTGGGCATTACGCCAAACTCGTTGCAGCGCGAATAAATCTCGAGTGGATCGATCGAGCCGTCCTCGACGGTCTCGTCACCAATCGTGACATGCATAGGCACGCGCACGATACCGTAGCGTTCGCAGAGCTCCGGCGTCACATCCGACCCAGACTCAACCACGATTACGTACTTGCCCATTATTATCACGACCCATCTCGACATTGGCTTTTCAATACATGGCACGCGCCGCCGCACTGTTGCACAACGGCGGCAGAGCGCCAAAGAGACGCCGCCCCTTGCACACAACAAAGGACAGCGTCTCCCTGGAAAACTCCGTGCTTATCTGAGATTCTACACGGTTTATTAATAGGTGTTACTTACTCCGCAAACGGTAGCTATACGCGATAAACGGTAGTTCGCTGCGGCAACTGCAACACATTCCGCCCAGCAAGTCCAATCGTGCTCCACGCACGGTTAATGCGCGAGGCGGTAGAACTCCATCGACGCCGCACCTTCGGCATGCAACCCCATCGCCGGAACCGCCGGCGAATAGGTACGGCTCGTAAGTGCCGCCTCGCCGCCATTTGCAAAATCTCGACCATCGTAGTGTCCGAAAGCACGCGCAGGTCGCGAAGCTCGCTGAGCTCGATCGACCTTTGGTCGCGCCCATAGCCTTCGTCACCCATGTCGAGGGTAAGCATCCCGTCCGCATAACGTACAAAGACACCCTTGCGGATTTCGAGCTCGACCATCTTGGCGCCCTCGCAGGAAACCACAAGATCAAACAGGCGGCCCGGCTCCTCAACGGTTTCACCGCCTGTCGCGCGAACGCAGCCGCCGCGCATCCTCTCAATCTCGTACGCCGGCTGCTGGCAGAGCTTACCATCGCGTATGCTCAGCTCTCGCGGCACCGTCAACGCGCACTGCCACCCGCGCGCCACCGTCGGGTTTTCTGCCGTCGCGTCGGGGCAACCCGACCATCCGATCATCAAACGCCGGCCTGCAGCATCCTCAAAGGACTGCGGAGCATAGAAATCAAAACCGGCATCGACCATCGGAGGCATGCCCTGCCTGACGATTTTAAAGCTCGGCGCCTCCCAATCGGCCTCGATGGAGAACCACACGCACTGATGTGGATTGCGGTAACGCCAACCATCGGCAGGCACACCCTGCGGACAGCAAACGAGAATAAGCTCACCATCGAGCTCAAACAGATCGGGGCACTCCCACATAAAGCCAAGCTTCTCGCCCAGCTCAATGCGCGTCGCATAGCTCCAGACCTCTAGATCGCGCGAGGTATAGACAAGCACGCAGCCGCGATCGTCTTTCGTACGAGCGCCCAGAACCATGTAGTAGATACCGTCGTGTTCAAGGATCTTGGGGTCGCGCACATGCGTACCGATATCGTCGGGGTAATCGACTGGTCCAACAGCCATGCGCTTCTCGCCCAATTCGTCGGGGTTCTCGGCAACCATATGAATCTGGTTTTGCTCACGGCCCGTCAACACGTAGTCGTAATCATCGCGGTCAAAATGCTTGACGTTGCCGGTATAGAAGTAGTGAATCTTGCCATCACGTACAAAGGCAGAACCAGAATACGCTCCGCTCGAATCCAAATCGGAATCGGGGAACAGCACGGGGCCGTGATTCTCGTACGTCACAAAATCCTTTGTCGTCAGATGGTTCCAAAGCACTGGACCGCCATGCGCAGCATCGAACGGATCGTATTGATGATAGATGTGATACGTATCACCAATCTGAACCAAACCGTTGGGGTCGTTGAGCCAGCCAAGCTCAGGCTCCACATGGAACAGGAGCCTATCGGGGTCAGACGCGATGCGACCCGCCGTCTCATCCTGTCCGGCACGCCACTGCTCATAGTCCGCGCGTGTCACCTTATTGTTTTGATTAAACATCGCCATTGACCTTCTCGTCTATAGGGAAGGACGCCCGACTCACACGAGCCGAACGCCCTTCCTCAAATGGACTTATCCGCACATTACACTGAATGGCTCAACTAGAAGCTGACATCGAAGCCTGCGCCAGCGCCCTCTTCATCGGTGGTTGGAACGCCCTTTGCCTTGTTGTAGGCAAAGATCAAGACGATCGGCACGATAAAGGCGATGAGATTGCCAGCCACATACCACACGAGAGTCTCGGGCGTGACGATGAGCAGGCCAAGCACACCGGTCAGACCCTGACCGATAGCGCGCACCTCAAAGAACTTCACGAAGGCACCGCCGCAGCCTGCACCGATGCATGCGCAGATGAACGGAATGATCGAATAGCGCATGTTTGCAGCAAAGATAGCGGGCTCGGAGATTCCGACCAGCGTCGGGATAAAGGACGACATGCAGATGTTGCGCTCTTTGGAGTGCTTCTTGTGAATGAGGTACATACCGATGGCGCCGCCGCCCTGGGCGATGATGGAAACCGACCAGATGGCCTGGATGTAGTTGAAGCCGGTCGTGGCAACGAGGTTGGCCTCGATACCCTGGATGAACTGATGCGTACCGGTAACGACGAGCGGCTGCAGGAACGCGGCGAAGACAAAGGCACCAAAGACGCCCATCCTGTTGTACAGGATATCGATTACGCCGGCGAGGACGTCACCGATCAGGTTGCCGAGCGGGCCGAACACGGTGAACAGGGCGACGTTAGCAAGAATCAGGGTAACGGTCGGGACGAAAACGAACGAAACGACCTCGGGGATGTACTTCTGGGCAATCTTCTCGACCTTGGCCATAAACCAGGCAGTCAGGATTGCGGGGAACACACCGCCCTGGAAAGCAACCATGGGAATGGATAGCGGACCAAAGTTCCAGTACTCAGCACCCGTCGGGTCCATAACGAACGTGTTGCGGTTCATAAGGCTCGGGTGAACCATGACGATACCGACGAGGATGCCCAGGATCGGGTTACCGCCAAAACGCTTGACCGCGCTGTACATAACCAGGACAGGCAGGTAGTCGAACGTGGTGGCGATAATGGCAAAGAAGCTTGCGAGGTTCTTGAGGAACTCGCTGTGATCGGCGAGGCTGCCTTCCATGCCAAAGAGGCCGTTGGCAACGATCAGCGACTTAAGGCCGATGATGATTGCAGCGCCGACGAAGGCAGGAATGATGGGGATAAAGATATCCGAGAATACCTTGAGGACCGAGAAGAACTTGCCCTTCTTGTCCGCCTCGGCGCCCTTGACCTCGGAAGCACTGATCTCCTTAACGCCCGTCAGAGCCATAAACTCATCGTAAACCTTGTTGACGGTACCGGTACCGAAGATGATCATGAGCTGGCCGCTGTTGTACAGCACGCCCTTGACGCCATCGATGTTCTCGAGCTCGGCCTTGTTGTATTTGCTCGTATCCTTGAGCACCAGACGCAGACGGGTCACGCAATGCGTGGCGCCCTCGATGTTCTCCAGTCCGCCGACGTTGTCGACGACTTGCTGGGACACTGCCTTGTAGTCCATGTTCCTCTCCATTCCTTTTCTAAATCATAAAACGGTTCGTTGCCGCTACAGAGACGCGATCGTTGCGTTTGCGCACTTGAGCGCACCGTCGGTGACGGTAAGCGCCACACCCTGGCCCTGCTTGTTGCAGAAGCGAGCGTTGAGCGCAACATCATCGACAAAGATGGTCGCGATGTCGTCGTCGACGACCAGACGCACATGGTGAGTGCCCTCGCCCTTAAAGAACAACGGACGCTCGAGGCCCATGCTGTTGACCTGGAACCACGGATACTGGGGGGCCGCCGTAAACTCGAGTTTGCCCTCACGCAGGTTGGCGCGGAACTCATAGGCAAGACCGGACTCGGCGTCCTCGGCAAGCTTCACCGAGAAGCCGGCAGCGTCACCGGCGAGCTCGATGTCGGCGTCGAGCATATAGGTAGAACCGGCATCCGCGGCGAGCACCTGCTCGACCTTGCCCGACTCGCACGAAAGCTCAAAGGCCTCGACTGCCTTAGCCTCGCCAAAGGCGCCAAGCATGCTGTCGGGAAGCTTGGTGCCGAGCGTTCCGTCGGCACGCTGAACGATCTCGAGAGGCATAAAAGTGCCACCCCACAGGTAAGAGCTGGGGTCGCCGCCCTCGTCGCGCGTAGGAACCCAACCAAAGAGAACGCGGCGCTCGCCGTCAAATGCGGTACGTGCAGCATAGTACGCGCGGCCATCGAAGGAATCGTCAGCGGGGGTGATCCAAGGACCGTTGATAGAGCGAGACATGCGGTAACGGGTCTTGTTGCCATCACTGTACTCAGAGAACACCAGATACCACCAGTCGCCCATCTTAAAGAGATCAGGCATCTCGAACATGGTGTACAGGCCCGGATTCCACCAGTCGCCCTGGAACTCCCAGGTATCCAGGTCCTTGGAGGTGAACTTGACCAGACGACCGGTCATCAGACGCTTGTCCTCGCCCACACGCGTGCCGAGGATGAGCATGTACTCTTCGTTCTCCTCATCCCAAAGAACAAAGGGATCGCGCCAGTTGCGGTCATCGTAACCCTCCTGGGGCGGAAGCAGCGTCTCGGCGATGTTCTTCTCCCACTTGACGGCGTCGTCACTCGTTGCGTGAAGAAGAACCTGCTTCATCAAGCGTGCGCGGACCTTATCGCGATTGCAACCAGTGTAGAGCGCATGGTACTTGTCGCCCACCTTAAACACCGTGCCGGCATAAACGTACTGGTCGACTTCCTCGTCGCCGCCACGCTCAAGGCTCTCACCAAAGTCCTTGTAGTTGACGAAATCCTTGGTCGTCGCGAGTGCCCAGCCAAACGGCTCTCCGAAAGGTCCGGGGTTACGCGTGTCACGCTGATGATAGAGATAGAACGTGCCGTCCTCGCCGTACGGCATGATGTCGCCTACCCAAATTCCCTCAGGCTGGTAATAAACCTTGTGCATCCGAGACTTCCTTTCCCACGAGATACTAACTCGGTACAACTGCAAGATATGTCAATCGTTTTCATATGTCAAACGTTTTCACATCAATACGTCTTTTCGCAGTTCCAGTCGTCGGCAAACGGTTGACATATGCCGATGAACGGTCATCAGAGGCGTTCGAGGGATTCTTTTGGCTCGGAATGAACTAGGCGGTTTTGCCCTCGATAAGTTCGACGGGAAGCTTGATATTCGATTCGGGCTTTTCACCGTTAACAAGAGCGATGATGGATTGCGCCGCGAGCTCTCCGATGCGATCGATATCTTGACGTACGGTTGTTAAGTCAGGCATAAACGTCATAGTGCGGCGGGCGCCATCCGCGCCCACGACCTTAATATCATCCGGAGCGCTCAAGCCGCGCTGCTTCATAACGTTGAGGCAGATGGCCGCCATCGTGTCGTCTCCCGCAAAGATGCCGTCAATATCGAGGTTCTCATCGAGGATCTTCGCAACGACCGCACTCTTTTCGTCGTCGGACTTAACGAACTCGACCTCACGGACAAGCGCGGGCAAACCGGCCTGCTCCACAACATCGTAGTAGGCATCGGTACGCTTATTGGCAGGCATACGCATGCGGCTATTGTTGCGCAGGCACAAGATACGCGAACACCCGTCATCGATCAGGCGACGCGTGGCAAGTTCGCCGATGCTATAGCTGTCGCTCGCAATCTGAACAGAGGCCTCGCCAAGGTCGCAGTCGATACCAACCAGGCTCAAGCCCATCTCGGCATACGCCTCGGCACCGATATTGAGGGAGTTGACGATGACGCCGTCGACCATATTGCGGCGGAGCATGTCAATATAGGAACGCTCAAGATCAGGTCGATTGGCGCTGTTGCACAGCAACATCTTAAAGCCGTTTTCCGCCAACGTGCGCTCGACCGCCTGCACAACCTGAGCATGGAACGGGCTGCTCACAAAGGGAACGATCATGCCGATAAGGTTCAGGCGACCGTTGAGCATGGCACGGGCGATATCGTTGGGCGTATAGTTGATGCGCTCCATCGCGGCATGGACCTTATCGCGGGTTTCTTGGCTAATATAGCCGCGATTATTAAGCACGCGAGATACCGTAGTGGGCGAAACCCCCGCCACCGCTGCAACTTCCTTGATGCCAGGCTTAGCAGAATCCTTAGAACGAGCGCCCTCGCGAGCCATAGCACCCTCCCCCATCAACATGTCATACGTTTACATACGAACAAAGCATACCCCAACAACAGCGGGAAGACGGTAACAGTACAAGTAAGTAAACGACTCATCCAAATAATTAGGAGAGTTTCGCCTAAAGGGTGACTACACAGGACCCCCGCCGGGGCTGTTTGGGCTACCTCCCAAAACATTCCGCAGGACGCAAAGAGGCTCGCCGCACGAAGTGCGCAGCGAGCCTCTTTGCATGTCCGAGGACGTTTTGGGAGGTAGCCCAAACAGCCCCGGCGATCCTGCGGGAGTTGAGCCCCTTTAGAACTTGTCGTGGAAGGTACGCGCAATGACCTCGTCCTGCTGCTCCTTGGTGAGCGTGTGGAAGTTCACGGCATAGCCGGAAACGCGGATGGTCAGCTGCGGGTACTTCTCGGGGTGAGCCTGAGCGTCGAGCAGCGTCTCACGGTTGAAGACGTTGATGTTCAGGTGGTGGCCACCCTTCTCGGCGTAAGCGTCGAGCATGTGGACCAGGTTATCGGCCTGGGTCTCGGAAACTTCAGAAACCTTCATAATGTGTCTCCTTCGATTAATAGGCGCCGGCCGAAACCGGCGCACTAATCAGTAATCGTTATTGTTAGTATAGCACTAACAATAGTTACTCGCCCAGCTGATCAAGGTCGATATCGCCAAAGAACACCTGGTCCTCCTTGCCGAGCGCACTCGGGATGATGGAGAAGGTGTTGGAGATGCCGTCCTGAGCATCGCGGAACGGGAGCTTGGAAACCGAAGACAGCGAAGCGATGGCGCCGTGGCTATCGCGCTTGTGCATGGGGTTAGCACCCGGGGCGAACGGCTGGCCAGCCTTGCGGCCGTCGGGCGTGGAGCCGGTCTTCTTACCGTACACGACGTTGGAGGTAATGGTCAGAACCGAGGTCGTGGGCACGGAGTTGCGGTAGGTGTCGTTCATGCGGATGTACTCCATGAACTGGTGCACAACGTCGTGAGCAATCTGGTCGACGCGGTCGTCGTCGTTACCGTACTTGGGGAACTCGCCCTCGGTCTCGAAGTCGACGATGATGCCGTTCTCGTCACGGACGGGGTGAACCTTGGCGTACTTGATGGCGGACAGGGAGTCAGCCACGACGGAAAGGCCAGCGATGCCCGTAGCGAACCAGCGGTGCACGTGCTTGTCGTGCAGAGCCATCTGGATGCGCTCGTAGCAATACTTGTCGTGCATGTAGTGAATGATGTTCAGCGAGTTGACGTACACGCCAGCGAGCCACTTCATCATGTCGTTGTACTTGGCCACAACGTCGTCGTAATCGAGCGTATCGCCCTCGACGGCGCGATACTTGGGGCCGACCTGCTTCTTGGAGACCTCGTCAACACCGCCGTTGAGTGCGTAGAGCAGGCACTTGGCAAGGTTGGCGCGGGCGCCGAAGAACTGCATCTCCTTGCCGATGCGCATGGAGGACACGCAGCAGGCAATGCCGTAGTCGTCGCCGTGATAGACGCGCATGAGGTCGTCGTTCTCGTACTGGATCGAGGAGCTGGCAACGGAAGTCTTGGCGCAGAACTTCTTGAAGTTCTCGGGCAGACGGGTCGACCACAGAACGGTCATGTTGGGCTCGGGGCTGGTACCCATGTTCTCGAGCGTGTGCAGGTAGCGGTAGCTCATCTTGGTAACGAGCGTACGGCCGTCAACACCCATGCCGCCGATGGACTCGGTGACCCACTGCGGGTCGCCGGTGAACAGGGCCTGGTACTCGGGAGTACGGGCGAACTTGACCATGCGGAGCTTCATGATGAAGTGATCCACGAACTCCTGGATCTGCTCCTCGGTGAAGGTACCGTTGGCAAGGTCGCGCTCAGCATAGATGTCGATGAACGTAGAGGTACGGCCGATGGACATAGCGGCGCCGTTCTGCTCCTTGACGGCAGCAAGGTAGGCGAAGTACATCCACTGGATGGCCTCCTGCGTGTTGGTAGCAGGGTTGGAAATGTCGAAACCATAGGTCTCGGCCATCATCTTGAGCTCGCCGAGGGCGCGGATCTGCTCCTGCAGCTCCTCACGGTCGCGGATGTTGTCGGCGGTCATGACCGTCGGGGTGGAAGCCTTCTGGGCCTCCTTGTCCTTAATCAGGTAGTCGACACCGTACAGGGCGACACGACGGTAGTCGCCGATGATGCGGCCGCGGCCATAGCCATCGGGCAGACCGGTGATGATGTGAGCCGAGCGGCAAGCACGCATCTCGGGGGTGTAAACATCGAAGACGCCGGCGTTGTGGGTCTTGCGCTCGAAGGTGTAGCGCTCGACAACGTTCTCGTCGACCTTGTAGCCGTGCTGGCTGGCGGCCTGGCAAGCGATGCGGATACCGCCGTTGACGTGCAGAGCGCGCTTGAGCGGCTTGTCGGTCTGGAGGCCGACGATGGTCTCCTTCTCGCGGTGGGCGTTATCGATGTAGCCAGCGGGGTGGCTCACGATACCCGTGACGGTCTTGGTGTCCATATCGAGGACACCGCCCTGCTCGCGCTCCTTAAGCAGCAGGTCGAGAACCTCGCCCCACAGCTCCTTGGTACGCTCGGTCGGACCTACGAGGAACGACTCGTCGCCCTCGTAAGGGGTGTAGTTCTTCTGGATGAAGTCTCGGACGTCAACCTCTCCCGTCCAAATGCCTTCCTTGAAGCCTTCCCATGCCTCCTGCATTGTGTAACCACGCTCCTAGTTACGTGTAATGCGGCGCTCTCTCACACCGCTGCTTATTGAATTCTTGAATTTTCGGCTTGCACTACCGGCTTCTTCCGTTCTTCACCACATGTTGGTGCAGGGAAAAACGTTTGTCCACCTTGGAACTGCAACCCAAAACCCAAGATTTCACCCGTTTGAGAAGGATAACATAGCGACCCTCTCCATCTGGGCTGTTATATGTTTCTTTTTTTATATCATAAGGGCGTTTTTTACAAACCCGCAGGAAATGCGAGCGTGAACAACTACCGTTCACCGATTTGTTTGGTATTTTTCCTTGCCTTTGTACGACGTTCGCTCTAGCTGTTATGCCAGCTTTAGCAGAGTAAAGTGCCTCTGAGTAGGCTTTGGGACATGCCTTACGATCTACCCCTTACTTTGCTGATACCGACGGTGTACGGAGGTCGCCTAAAGGTTGTTTTCTAGGCATGACCCAAAATCTACCGTATAGGGTGCGCGTGCAAGGGTATCATCTTTCACCGAAAATAGTTTCTAGTGTTAGGGGTTTTCGGTGGAAGATACCGATTTCCATGAGCTTGGACGTCAGCTCCTTACTGAGTTTGGCGGCATTCACCAGCGCGTTTCGCGCTTTGTGGACAAAGCTCTCAGCGGCGAGATGGCCGTCATGCGCGCCCTCATGCTCGCTGGCGGTTCGCTCACGCCGAGCGAACTCGCCGATCGTGCCTGGGTCTCGAGCGCCCGCATCGCCAATATCTTGCGCGCCCTCGAGGCCAAGGGTTGGATTGAGCGCGAGCACTCAAAGACCGACCGTCGTCGCGTACACGTCATAGTGACCGACAAGGGATTCCAGGATCTCGAAATCAAACGCCGGGAATTCGAGGAGCGCACCGCGGCTTTCCTCGAGCAGCTCGGCGAAACAGATACCCAAGAGATGGTGCGCCTTCTTAGACGTGCCAACGAAATTATCGACCGCAATCAAGAAAGGAGAGATGCCGAGTGAGGATTCTCAAGCTCTTTAAAAAGCATGTCCTGGCACTGTTCGCAGCTATCGTACTTATCGTAATCAGCTGCAACGCCGATCTGGCACTGCCTACCTACATGAGCGATATCGTCGACGTGGGCGTGCAGCAAGGCGGCATCGCCTCGCCCGTGCCCGACACCATTCGCGCCGAATCGCTCGACGACCTCGAACTCTTTATGAGCGCCAAAGACGCCAAGACGGTAGAGGCTGCGTTTGGCAAGGCTGACAAAACGGCATTCGAACGTACAAGGGCACCGAGGAAGAGCGTGCCGATGGAGGCAAAATTAC
>ENA-OQMX01000264-OQMX01000264.1-human-gut-metagenome-genome-assembly--contig:-NODE-264-length-13408-cov-3.080642_pt1 | contig 13408 bp, 23 predicted proteins | sample MGYA00242622_ERZ504866 | MGnify/ENA primary metagenome ERZ504866 (study PRJEB26092, sample SAMD00036422) | human gut metagenome | host: Homo sapiens | study: EMG produced TPA metagenomics assembly of...
GCAACCGAAAAAGACTCTACTACCTACGAAAGAATTACCTCGACACAAAATATTCCTCGGAAGAGCAAAGGGTATATCTGACAGCAAGGCAATGTATATGACGAAACGCCAAACTGACAGCAGCATATCTCGATGCTCACAGGATAACTGACTATACAGACGAGCGAGAGTATGTATATCCGTCAAATATCTTATGGGAGTACATTCCTGATGATGTGGTCGCCTTCTTCGACCGGCTACACGACAAAACCATAAGCGATTATGAGGTTTTTTCAAGTAAGCTCAATTTCAGCATAGGAGATTGCCAATGCACGATTGGCTATGGTGGTATACACGGTGCTATCCCCACTTATCGAGAGAGAGCCACAAACAACCGCTCTATCCGAAATAGAGATGTAGCGAGCTACTACCCTCATCTGATGACACTCGACCACTATTGTTCCCGCAACATACCAAATCCACAAGTTTACGCCGATATGTTGGAGCAGCGCATACAGGCGAAGAGGTCGGGAGATAAAGCAAAGGCAAACGCTCTGAAACTCGTTGCTAATACTACATACGGTGGGATGCTCAATCAATACAACGAACTGTACGACCCACTTATGGGACGGTCGGTGTGCATAACCGGGCAGTTGCGCTTGTTGGAATTGGCTAATCATCTTGTGGCTAAGTGTAAGACTTTGAAAATCGTACAGTTGAATACGGACGGCATAATGGTTTCCCTCGACAACTGCGACCTTGAAATCTACAACACCATCTGTCAGGAATGGCAGGACAGAACGGGGTTTGAGTTGGAAGAGGACTGCATAGCCGAAATCGTGCAAAAGGATGTTAATAATTACATCGAAATTGCTATTGACGGTAGTACGAAAATCAAGGGCGGTCAGTTGGTGCGAGGTATCGCCCCAGCAGGAGCGTTCAATATCAACAACAACGCAACTATCGTTTCCAAAGCATTGCTTGACTATTTCACAAAGGGTGTTCCCGTGAAAGACACAATTAACGGTTGTAATGACCTCCTATCATTCCAACTTGTGGCGAAAGCATCGAGTAAATATACCGCCGCCTATCATGTTGTGGACGGAGAGAAAGTTCAAGTACAGAAGTGCAACCGTGTTTATGCGGCGAAAGACAGAAAGTACGGAACTCTCCTCAAACGTCATGCAGAGAAAGGTAACGATGTCAAAATCGGAGGATTGCCGGAACACTGCATTATCGACAATGACAACGAGCAAAACATCGACTGTCTTGATCGAACATGGTACATCAAACTCGCAAGCCGATATATCAACGACTTTCTCGGCATTAAACCTCCGAAAAAGAACACTCGTAAGATAAACGCTCTTGCGAAAAAGGCACTTAAAATCTTGGAGGAGGTGAGCTGATGAAAGATTGGACAGGAAATAGCCGTTCCGCTCATGCCACCCTCGGTGCAAGAAACTACGCATTGGAGGAACGAGAAACGAATGACTATTATGCGACAGAGCCAAAAGCCCTTGAACTTCTTTTGAAGAAAGAAGAGTTCTCCGAAAACATTTGGGAATGTGCTTGCGGAGAGGGACACTTATCGAAGGTGTTAAAAAATCACGGACACAAAGTTTTTTCGACAGACCTGATAGACCGGGGCTATGGTTTAGGCGGTATAGACTTCCTGCAATGGGACAGTCCGTATGACGGGGATATAATCACAAACCCTCCATACAAATACGCCTTAGAGTTCGTTGAAAAGGCTCTCGAAGTTGTCACAGACGGGCACAAAGTCGCAATGTTCCTTAAACTGCAATTTCTCGAAAGTAAAACAAGAAGAGCGTTCTTTGAGAAAGCCCCTCCCCGAAAGGTCTATGTATCTTCAAGCCGATTGCGCTGTGCTATGAACGGAGACTTTGACAAATACTCAAAGTCAACCGCAGTCACATACGCTTGGTTTATATGGGAAAAGGGCAATACAGAAGCCCCTATTATCAAATGGTTTAATTAAATTGTAAAGGAGATATATTCATTATGCCTACAAAGAAACCCGCAGCAAACGAACAGACCACCATTGACACAACTGAAATGAATGTGTGGTCAAAGCTTCTCGCCGTGCGTAACGAATTTTACGCCGCAGGAGCAAAGAAAACAGGAAGAAATCTACATGCCGAATTTATGTATTTTGAGCTGAGTGACATTGTTCCTATTGCCGCCCCGATTTTCGCAAAATACAACCTGCTCCTTATGCCTACTTTTGAAAACGGCAACGCCGAAGCAGTCGTAATCAATACCGAAAAGCCGGACGAGCGTATCAATTTCTCAATCCCGTTGCAGTTTATTGCAGAGCCGGCAAAATTCCGTATGAACGAGGTACAGGGTGTTGGAGCGGCAGTAACTTACTATCGTCGTTATCTGTATATGATCGTCCTCGACCTCGTAGAAGCCGACAGTTTTGACGGCGAAAGTAGCACCACAGAAACAGAAGATACACCCGCACCTAAAAAGAAACCCGCTACAACTGAGCAGCGACAGGTAATCAAAAAGACTCTTACGAACTCTGACGGCGAAGCGGATGACTTGCAAAAATCGGCATTGAAAGCAGCATTGAAAAAACTAAAAGAAATCGACCCCTCAAAAGAAGAGTTTATTCAGAAAATCGCTATCAAGACCGAGAAGTTTACCTCGATTAAAAAAGCCGCCTGTGAACAGTTGATTCTTACAGTAAATGAAATGATCGAGAACTACGGTGTTGAGAAGGAATAATTATGGAATGGCTTGAATACAAAACAATTAAAAATCGTACCCCCCAAAAAGCCGAAGAAGATTACAGGTACTCGCTTTGCTGCTATTATGGGCAAGAACACATGGAACACCCCGTTCAAGACTTGGTGCGAAATCACCCGTACCTACGAAGAGCCTTTTGAGGACACGGTATACACCATTGCAGGTAAAACCATTGAGCCAAAACAGGCAGAGTATATGCGCCGTGCATATTTTATGACCGGGTTAAAAACCCCGACCGATATTTTCGGCGAGAACTACTTTAAACGCACCTTCGGCGACTTCTTCAATGACGAGCCTATCTTTGGCGGTATGTGGGACTATCTGCTCTATGATGAAAGTGGGAAACCTACTACCGTGCTTGAAATGAAAACAACCAAACGCTCAGAAGATTGGGAGAACGATATTCCCGAATACTACGCTTTACAGGCCGCGCTCTATGCCTATCTGCTCGGCGTTGACTCTGTAATGATGGTCGTATCGTTTCTTGAAGATAAGGACTATAAAAGCCCCCCGAAGCCTTTGTACCGTCCTCGAAGAACACTATCGTAATCCCGTTCAAGGGTCAGCGAGAGATACCCCGACTTCGACAAGCTCATAAAAAAAGCCGAAAAAGTGGTGGAAGTCTTGCGTTGAGGGCGGTGGTTTCCCCCACCTTTTGACCGAGAAGAAGGATGCAGATATCCTAAAAGTCCTCCGCACCAACACCCTTAACCCGGAAACAGACATAGAAAGTGTAATGGAAGAAGCAGAAGCCTTGCAGGAGGAAATTGAGCGGGTATCTGCCACGGTCGCCGACAAAGAAAAGCGGCTCAAAACGCTCAAAGACATTATCAAAGAACAGGCTATGAAGTCGTTTCGAGATGGCGATAAGAGCGTGGCTTTGAAAAGCAAGCGTTATGTATGGGCAGTTTCTCGTACTGAGAGAAAGGACATTGACAAAGATGCCCTGAAAGCGGACGGACTGCTCGATAAGTATAGCACGAAGTCCGTAGTAACTTATAGACTTACAAATAAGCCCGTTGAGGAGGAATAACAATGTATATCAATCCATTTGCGGCGGGAGTTCTCGCCACGCTCTTCACAGAGGTCATAATCATCTTTGGAGCGGCAATTTATTACACAATCAAAAAGAATAACGGAGGTAAAAGATAATGGGAAAAATAGCATTAAGTGAGGGATATACAGTCATCCCCGAAGGAACGCACATTTTTAAGATCGTAGGAGTCAACTACAAGGAAGCCTACGGCAAACTCGAAATCAAAATGAAAACTGCGAAAGGGCAAACGCATATTGAGCGTTTCTCCCTCATCAAGCAGGACGGCTCTTCCAATGAAGGCGCATTGAACGCTTTCTCCTACTTCGCAAGAACAGCGTTGCAGGACTATACTGCACAGGACATTGACCCCGAAGAACTTGTCGGTTTCTTCATCGAGTGTGATGTTGAACACGACATTCAGCCCTCGAACAAAAACCCAAACACAAATGTTACCTTTGTTCGTCTGACTGACAAACGCCCTGCTGACGGATATACAGAGGAAGAGGTAAACGCCCCTGCCCCCGCTCCTAAGAAAGCAGCAACCGCTACTGTCGCAAAGAAAACCGAAGTAAAGTCCGGGGACATCGACCTCGATGAACTGCTTGGATAAGTAAAAGGTAAGCGAGTGGCGGTATCAGTACCGCCCTCGCTTTACCCACTATGAAGGAGAACAAAAATGATAACTTACGAAGAACGAATCGAACTTTTTTCATCGTTTTTAGAACCCAATTTGTTAAAGGTAGATTTTATTACGCTATATCAATGGTGTATCGAAAACGAATTTTTCTCACAGGCTGCTTCAACAAAATATCACGGCAATTACCCCGGAGGCCTGTTCGACCATTCCTACAATGTCGCTAAAGCTCTTGTAAGATTAACCGAAGCCAATAATTTGCAATGGGAACGCCCCGAAAGTCCGTATATTATAGGAATGTTTCACGATATTTGTAAGACTGATAACTATATGCGAGATGCCCACGGAAAATATGAATACAATACTGAAACTCTGCTCAAAGGTCACGGAGATAAATCGGTTATGATCCTTGCTTCCCTTACCTCTCTCACGGAAGAAGAAGTTATGTGTATTCGTTATCATATGGGAGCATTCACGGATAAAGAGGAATGGAACAACTACACACGAGCAATTCACAAATACCCTAATGTCCTCTGGACACACCACGCCGATATGATTGCGGCGCACATTATCGAAAGGTAGAAAGGAATAGCTATGCGATACGATACTATCCCTACTGAATTAACAGAACTTCCTCAATGGGTTTGTGCTTGGAAAAATTCAAAAATACCGATGCAAGCCAAAATCAAAAAGGGCGCATCTTCCGTTAGCCCTGATACTTGGTCTACCTATAAAGAAGCAAAAGCCGCCGTAGAGCAAGGCGCGTATGATTATCTCGGTTTTGTCTTTAATAATAACGGTATTATCGGAATTGATGTGGATCGCGGTTATGACAATGACGGTTTTCTCTCAGAGGTCAGTATTGACATTATGAGGGCTTGCCGCTCCTATACAGAGCAGTCCCGAAGTGGCAGAGGTATTCATATATACCTCAAAGGAGAACTGCCCTTCAAGGGAAAAAACAATCGTGCGGGAGTAGAGATTTATCGCAGTAGCCGCTTCTTCATCGTTACGGGTGAAAAGCTGATTTACGACCACATAATCGAGAATCAAGAAGCGATTGATTATATCGTAAAGAAGTATTTTCCCGAAGCGGAAAAAGAAAACACAGGTACCGGCTTAACAAATCGCATTTACTCTCCGTGCTACTCAAAGCCGGAGAAAGGTAAAATCTCTATTCAACCAACATACCCGCCCATACCGCAGGGTATGAGAAACCTTAGTTTAACCTCTCTCGCAGGGCAGTTACACAATCAGGGTTACAAAAAGCAGGAGATATATAAAGAACTCCTCAAAGCCAATCAAGTGGCTTGCAAGCCCCCGCTGCCGGTTGGAGAAATACAAACGATAGTAAACTCAGTCACAAAGTATAGGAGGCGCTGTAAATGACAGGAAAAATTGCATTACGCCCATCATACTGGGCGAGCGTTTCCGGCGGCAAAGATAGTCTATATATGCTGAATTACATACTACATAATCTCGACCGCTATCCGCTCGATGGGGTAGTACATTTTGAACTCGAAATCGACTACCCTTTTATCCATGATGTTATCGACTACATGGAATCCGAATGTAAAAGGTTTGGTATTCGTTTTGTGCGAATTAAACCTCGTAAAACATGGGAGGAGTGGTTCTACAACGTCAGTTCCAAGACAGGGCGTATCTATGGTTTCCCAACACGGACAGCAAGGTGGTGCAATAGTGCCTACAAGTTGGACGCAAAGCGGCAATTATCCGAATGGTTAAACTCCCTCGGCTATTATGTCGTACATTACATAGGCTATTGCGCCGATGAAGAACGTCGCTTCAACAAACGCTTGAACGCCCAAAAGGTCGAATGTTACCCACTTGCGGAAAACGGTATTACCGAGGACGGGATTTGGGAATGGGCGAAAACACAGCCGATTTTCAATCACTTCTACGAAACCAACAAGCGTTGTGGATGTATGTATTGCCCCATTTCCTCGTATCTCAACTACGCCTACCTCTGCAAATACTACCCCGAAAACTTTGATTTTATGATAACCCGAATGAGAGAGACGGAGAAATTACGAGAATCCGAACTCGGCAGACCTTTTTCGGTTATATCGTCCAACCCGAAATACAACGCAGATTACCTCGACCATATCATACGAACAAAGTGGTTGAAAATTCTTAACGAAAAGGAGGAAGCACAATGTCAAGAGTATTGACAGTGTATGGCTCTTTCTTTAACCTTGACCGTGCAAACGAATTTATGAATGAACTCGCAGCCCTTGTGGGTGCGAAGGACGATAAGGAGAGATTAGAATGACCGATAAGAAACTAACAGATGAAGATGTTGTAGAGGGCTTGGAACGGTGTATAAGCACTACCACCGCTGAGGCTTGTGAAGGGTGTCCTTTTAATAAACAAAATTTGTGCGATAAAGACCAATGGGCATTAGAGAGGTATGCCCTTGACCTTATCAAACGCCAAAAGTCGGAAATTGAGAGGTTGAAAGGCTCTACAATTTGCCTTTGGATTTTGTTTTAGAACTTTGCCAAGAGACTGGACTCGATTAGGCAAAGAGCACCTATGCCCAAAATGCTCAGAAATGTATCGTAAATTCAAGGAAGAGGTAGATAAACAATGACTGTAAAAGAGTTTTATGAGTACGGCTGTGAAAGTGATTTGAAGGTGTTGAGTAGTTATAATGGAAAAGTGCTTTGCAAAAGGTTTGACCCGAAAAAACATACTGAAATCGGCGAAAGAGAAATTTCAAGTTATTGGGCTGAGGAGGAAGTAACACGAAGCGGGTTTTCCGTATCTTCACGACATTTTATATGTTGTTACGCTGACGGTGCCCCCGAATATAAAAAAGACATGGAGGCAAACAATAAACTTTAAGGAGACAGCAAATGAAGACTTGTAGAGATTGTGTAAATTATACCAAGTGCTTAGAGAATTGTGACACTTATCACACCTCAAGACTTACACCAGATAGTGATGTAACAGATAGATGTGAACATTTTGAAGATAAAACTGGAGTAAATAGGACAGTTGTTCACTGTAAGGACTGCAAGTATTATTCAGTTGACAATGCATTATTAGGGAATGTCTGTGCAAGATTATTTACTGTATTTCCTATGCAAGAATATGATTTTTGCAGTTATGGGGAAAGGAAAGATAAAGAATGAGCGAATACATAACGCCGAATTATGAGGTTATTTCTGTAATACAGAAAAGAGATTTGATGAAGTTAATGAATTCGAGTTTGTTAAATGCTTTTTCTGAACAAGATTATTTTGATGTTCTTCATATATTTAATAGAGTTATAGAAAGACTTGAAAACATAGAGAAAGAGGTTTCAGAGGAATGAGAACAAATGATGTTGAACTTTCTAATATTATTCCCTTTAGAGAAAACGGTTACTGGTATCTTAAACTGATTTATAAATATGACGATGAAAATGGTAATAAACACAGATTTATAATACCAAAAGCATCAGTACCATTTGTCCAAGAACGTATTCCTACCTATTAACTGGGATTATAATTCGTTATGTAATAAGACTTTAAATGCGTCTCCTTATATAAAAGGTGAGGAGAGAATTCCTTTACATGAAGGCGTTTACACTCCTGAAATTGAACCGGGAGAAGCTAAATTAGCAGGCGTTTACTTTGATATCGTTACAGATTATACCATTAAAGAAATGAGTCTTACCGAGGTCGAAAAAGAACTGGGATATAAAGTAAAAATTGTTAATAAGGAGAATAAAAATGATTAAATTTGAAAATACAGAAGTTCTTGGTTGGGAGTCTGCTATCAGAGGCATGCGCAATCCTATGAACTCTTGGGAGAAGAGTGATAGTGGTTGGAGCCCAGATTGGCCTAGAGATAATTATATTTTTGTAGACGAAGACACTGATGATTATTACGAATTAGCAATCGGTCCTAATGACCAGAAGCTCATGACGGCTCTTCGCAACGCTGGCACAGACCATCGTAAGTTTATGCGGATGATTACTGTATATGTGGATATTACTGCACCTTTATATTGGTGGAAAGAATTTGACACATATAAAGTTGGTACAGTTGCAAACTCTTGTAGTACCATGCACAAAATCGCAGATAAGGAATTTACGCTTGAAGATTTTAGTTGCGAACATCTTATTTCTGACGAAGCTATCCCATGCCGTGTTTATTCAGCAAAAAGTATGATGGAAGCTACTGTAAATAACCTAAATACGTTTCGTAAACTTTATCTTGAAACTCAAGACAAAAAATATTGGTGGCAAATGATTCAACTTCTGCCGAGCTCTTATAATCAACGCCGAACAGTCATGTTGAATTATGAAGTCATAGCTAATATTTATAAATCTCGCAAAAATCATAAGTTGGATGAATGGTCTTTTGGTTTTATTGAATGGATTCTGAGTTTGCCGTATTCGGAATTGATTACCGGAGGTACCATAAATGGGTAAAAAGTCATGATAAAGAAAACACTTTACATTGCTAATGACGGTACTGAATTTGAAACAAAAAGGAGTGATGATATGAGCAATGAAGTCGGATGCGAGGACAAAGAGTTATTTCAGTTGAGCAACGGACGGTATATTATGTCAGAAGAACTCTCCGATAAGATGTTTTACATAAAACGCATTCAGCCGGAGTCCTATCAACCCGATAACACGGGTTACTCTTGGGACGAAAGCGGTATGGCAGAACTCTTCTCGGAGTGCTATAAGAATGATACCCGTTATTGCCCGGAAGCGAAGTCGTGGTACACCTATGATAGTGGTGTATGGAAAAAAGATGTTGGCTCTCTGCTCGTGGCTGAGAAGATTAAGGAGTTCAGCCGCCTAATGGTGCTTTACTGCGGAGAAATTACGGACGAGGACAAGCGGAAGTCTTATTTACTTTTATCAATAAAATGGGAGACCGACGTTTCCGTGACAGGCTTATGAAAGATGCTGCAAGCGTATACCCCGTAAAGGCAGCGGAATTTGATGCAAACCCTAATCTTATCAACTGTCTTAACGGTACTTATGACCTTGAAAATATGTGCTTTCGTGAACACGATTGGCGGGACTTCCTCACAATGCAAACAAACTTTGAGTATACAATGCAGGAAGATGTACGGTGTGACCGTTGGGAGCATTTTATTGACGAGGTAACGAGCAACGACAAAGAGAAAGCCGACTACCTACAAAGAGCGTTAGGTTATTCAATGCTCGGCACTTCCAAAGAAGAGTGTATGTTTATCCTACATGGCAAAACTACCCGTAACGGAAAATCAACTTTGCTCGGTACAGTTCATCATTTGCTTGGTGATTATGCCGCCGTCAGTCCGGTATCCATTATTTGTAAAAGCGACCGTGCAAAAAACGCCGAGGCTGCTTCTCCCACGATTGCCGGACTAAAAGGCAAACGCTTTGTTACAATGGCTGAAAGCAACCAGTACGGCAGATTGGACGAGGAAACTATAAAGCAGTTAACAGGTGGCGAGGAAATTACAGCTCGTAATTTGTATGAATCACAAATGACCTATCTCCCACAATTCACAATGTGGCTTTCCTGTAATGACCTCCCGTCTGTGCAAGATAAATCCCTGTTTGCTTCTGATCGTGTCAGAGTAATTGAGTTCAATCGGCATTTTTCAGAGGAAGAAAGAGACGAAAACCTGAAAGAAACGTTTCGTACGCCCGAAGCAATGATAGGTATTTTTACTTGGTTGCTCATCGGCTACTTTCGCTATAAGCGTTTCGGGTTGAAAATGTGTGAAAGTATGAAAAGAGTAATTAAACAGTATGAGAAAGATAACGACCTTGTATTGCAATTTCTTGAAGAAAAATGTACAAAAGTTGAGGACGGCGGCACAAAGGCAAAGGCTCTTTATGACGCTTATAAGATATGGTGCAGGAGTAACGGGTACTTTATAATGAGTGCGAAAAAGTTTAATGCAAACTTAGAAACGCATCCCGAATGGCACAAAGGATTTGTTCGTGAAAATGATATTCTTATGTGTAAGGGCATAGTGCTGAAAGGAGTATAAAATGACCGTAAAAGACTTGATTAGTCTGTATTGCAAAGAGCGAGGAATTACACAAACCGCTCTTGCACAACAGATTGAAGTTAGCAAGCAATCTCTTCATACTACCTTATTACGGGATAACGGAATGAGTATGAGATTAAGCACTTTTATAAAATGGCTTGATAAAATGGATTATCAGATAGTTATTGAGCCGATAAATGACGGCGAGGAAGTGCTTTTAGACGGTGAAGACGATAGTTTTCTCTTTGATGAAGTATGAAAGTATATGTATTGTCTTACTATGTCTATAACTTTTTATAGTACGCGTGTATATAGAGAAGTTATAAAACCTGTAAGACAATACGTTTACAGAAACGAAAGGAGTATTTTTATGAATAATAAAGAATTAACGGAAGTTGGTAAACAGGTCACAAAACGGAAACGTCCTGACTTGTCGGAAAAACATAGCGTTCATACTGAGCCGGGAGACAATCGGAAATACATTCAGCATTCGCTTCGATTGTATAATCTTCCGAAGTGTAATCTCAAAAGTGTTGAGGATGTAACACAAAGGATAACAGATTATTTTACAATCTGCGCAGAGGACGATATGAAACCCTCCGTTGCAGGATTGGCTCTTGCTATGGACATCACAAAGGAGTATCTGTGGGAAATCAGGGTAGGGCGAAAAGGTAAAAATCCCGACATAGCCGATACGATTAAAAAAGCAATGCAATTACTCGATCTTCAAATGGTCGATTATATGCAGAACGGCAAGATTAACCCCGTGTCCGGTATCTTCCTGATGAAGAACAATTTCGGCTATGCCGACAAACAGGAAGTTGTACTCACTCCCAATAATCCGCTCGGCGACACAAAGGACACAAAGGAGCTTGAAGAGCAATATATAGACAGCGTGGTTGAAGATTGAAAAATTTGACCGAAGCAAAAATTTGACCGAAGCAAAAATTTGACCGCTACCTTTTTAGGTGGCGGTTTTCCTTTTTTGTGCTCGTCTTTCTACCCTTTTGTTATTTATGGGTTGTTGACGTTTTGTTTGTTGTGCCCTCTTGTCCTCCCTGTGGCTCTCTAACGCGCTTTTACGCCCTATATAATGAAACTACATTGCCGACAATAAAAATTGATTGTAGAGCGTTACATAGGACGCTAACAAAAAAAGCAGCAAAAAAAGAACCCCGGGAACGTGCTCCGGAGGTTCTTTTTTATTGTCTTGTTATTAGTCGGGAAATTTTCCGGCTTTTTTTATTTCGTCTGATGTTATTTTCACGCCCTCGCGCCACTCGTCAAAATCCGGGGCGAACGCGTATTTTTTTTCTTTGTATTTAAGTATTACGGCATATTCCCAGCCCAATTTTTCCGCAATGTCGTTTTCGTCCTCCCCTTTTTCCAGCTCTACGCCCTCAGCTTTGAAGCATTCCGCAGCGTGTCCCGCTTCGCAAGCCCAAGGGCTTGTAAAGTCGGAAAAGCATTCATACTTGAGCGCCTGCAAGGCGTAGCTTTTAGCCATTTCGGGATTATACCCAAGTTCCTCTATTTGCGGCGCCTGATCCGGATTTTTGATGTCATAAGATGTTGTAATTGTGGCAGTTATATTTTTCATTGCTTGTTGCTCCTTTTCTGTATTCGTGTATCCCGAGTATATCATATTGAATTTGCGGGGTCAAGCCTTACAGCTTCAACCCCGCCGCGCTTGCCACGATGGCGAACGGTAAAATTAAAAACAAAATTAAAATCATTTGCGCGCCTCCTTTTTCAAAATATAAAAAATAGGCTTGAATTTCGGGCGGTGATTGCATAATATTCGCCCGTTTCCGTGTTCTGAATTAACCCGCCGTTAATGCCGTATATGCCGGAGCTGTAGCCGATCTTTTCGCAATGTTTCCATTGTTCTTTAACTTCGGCGGCGGGCGCGTTCGTCAAATCGTGCGCCATACCGCAGCGGACAAGGTTTTTTAATTCTTTAAGCGTGTACTTCCTCATTTTATAATGTCCCCGTTTCTAATAATTGATAGATGATTTTTCATCTTTTGCCGGAATCGGGAAATATACCCAACTTGTACCGTATTTATAGCCGCATACCGGGCAAGCTTTAGAAAGTAACCCGTCCGGATGTTCGCTTTCTTTCAACCAGCCTAAGGCCTTTACCTCCGTGTGCCCACTATCTCCGATATAAAGCGGCTTTTTCGGTTCGTAATATTTCGCAATATCCGCCGGGAGTGTTTCTGTGTAAGTGGTTAATGAATATTTAAGATTAGCAAAAAATCTTTGTTTGATTGTCGGCTTGAATATTTCGCCACGCTTTAGCGCAATAACAGCGGCTTTTTCAGCGGCTCTCTGTTCTTTTATTGCGTCCTGTGTCATGCGCCAATGGTATAGATTAACTTTTTTATTTGCTAATTTATCCCATCCGGCCGCGTGTTGATGTTCACACTCTGGGTGCATGTCGTTCAAATGGTACGCTTTCCACAATCTCAATATTTCGGAAAAAACAGGGCTTTCCATATATGGGGCGATTGTGTCCAAACATTGACCGCCGCACACAATGTCACTGTGTCGAGTGTTCCAAACATCAGCGGAAACAGAAAACACTTTCTTGTCTCCGTCCTGTTTATATTCCATTTCAACCGTTACACGGTTTTTTGCTTTTCCTCTGTTTTCAAAATCAATACAGCCAAAATCAAATGTTCTTTTCATTGTTTTATATCCTCCTTGTAATTGTGCCGGGGCTGTGCTACAATAGAGGAGCAACCGCCCGGCGTGGGTGTGTTGTTGTGGGCGTTCCGCTTTGGCTTTGGTCGGCTGTGCGGTGCGCCCTTTTCTTATTAGTGTATATCAGTTATTTCTGATTACTCTATTATTATATCAGTTTTTTTCTGAATTGTCAAGAGGTTTTACAAAAATAATTCTGTTATTTCTGTATTTATTTTTTTGTGTTTTGTTTTTCTCTTTGTAGTTTTTTGCTACACTT
>ENA-OQMX01000265-OQMX01000265.1-human-gut-metagenome-genome-assembly--contig:-NODE-265-length-13356-cov-3.210144_pt1 | contig 13356 bp, 13 predicted proteins | sample MGYA00242622_ERZ504866 | MGnify/ENA primary metagenome ERZ504866 (study PRJEB26092, sample SAMD00036422) | human gut metagenome | host: Homo sapiens | study: EMG produced TPA metagenomics assembly of...
ATTCTTACTATCCCCCACAAATGTGTGAACACATCCTGTCTCTCTATATCCGCCGCCTCAGGGAAAAATGAAGCAATGATCTTTCCCTTTCTCGCAGCACACATCGCAAGCAGTCTCTGCTCCGCAAATACCATGTGGCACAGATTTTCCTCAGTCTCCCTACAATTCTCCATAAATTGTATGGAGCTGTCCACATAATAGTTCTTAAATTGCTCCTTAGCCATATATAGCATACAGGTATTTACCGGCGGAACATCCCAGCTCCACAGGGGATCAAAGCTGTACGAACTGTCCATATTGAAGAAGTCCCTGCCGGGATATACATCCGGATATATTCCTTCTCTGTGTATTGCACAAATATCCGTCCCCGCTATGTATTCCCCTATATTCTTCCACACTATAAGGTCCAGATCCACCATGACCGCCGGCATATGCGCCGCCTTAAGCGCATACAGCTTGCCCGCAGCCCAGAACACTCCCGGGGATATGCTGTCAGGAACCTGTATCTCTTTTATGCCGCCATTCCATATATGCGACAATCCCTGTCCCTCAACATAATCAATGGCCCTTGCATCACCGTAAAGTGTGATAGGGCCATTCATTTTTCTCCACATAAGAGCAGACAGGATCATGGTCAAAAGCTCATAATCCTGCATGCTGTAAGTGTCATCTTTACTTTTCTCAAAATAAGGAGCAGTCCACAATGTGTGGAATCCCTCTATATCCTTCATATATCCTCCAAGATCCGGTCATGTACTAGATCAGATCCAGTCCATATCCAAACTTAGCATTGCCACCAATCCGGCTGGTCGGTCTTCTGCTTCTGTTGATAAGCTGCCACTCCTTAGGGAACTCAACCATCAGCTCCTGGCTTGTTCTGATTGAATCCATACTGTCCTGTGGCCACTGTGTGTCACTTTCAAGCACCATCGGCATATTTTTTATCCGCTGACTTCCAAATATTCTATATTGGCTGCCTGACAATATTCTCTGGCTGCCAAACAACATACGCTGGCTGCCAAACAACATACGCTGGCTGCCAAACACTCTGTACTGGCTTCCCGCCAGGTATCTGAAGCCTCCCTGACTTCCAAACAGCAGTCTCATCTGACTGCCATTCCACCGGAACCTCTGACTTCCTGTCATTCCACTCTGACTTCCCATCAAAAGCTTCTGGCTTCCAGTATCCACAGTCTGTTTCGCAGCTTCGCATCCAAGCTCTTCGTATCTGTCCTCAAAAGGGATCAGAACTCCACCGCCGAATTCCACACTGAAAGGTCTGCCGTCCATCATGACATATGTCCTGTAAGGATACAGTCTGCCATTCTGCGCTATCAACTTCATATATACCGGGAGTCCCTTGTCAAGCCTGTGGAATCTGTACGCCTGCGGTGTGGTTGCTTTGACGAAATATCCTCCTGCCGGCAGTGAATATCCAAGCACTGCCTCAAGCTCACCATCCCATTCAATATATACTCCGAATTCTCCAGTCTGGGCATCATAATTCCTGAGGTCAAAATATGCCTTTCCCGTGACAAAAGGAAGCATCCTGGCTATTCTATTGTCAAATAGTGCCACACTCTCGCCGGCACCTCTATTTAAAGACGAATATATGAAACCCACACACAATCTCCATTCCCAAACTAGCCAAAATCTATATCCGACTATTTGCCTTATACTATGTATGGTACTCTATTTCTCCATATAATTCAATTTAATTTGAGGGATTTAACAGTCTTATTTTCCACTAATTTCCTAATTAAAATTACTTGCCAAATGTAAGGACATAATATCTCTTATATCCCTGTTTATCATTTTTGAGAGCCACAAATACTGCAACGCCCATGGTCTTGTATGTAGTATTCAGCATATTGCTGTCATGTGCGGTCGACTTGGACCATGCTCTGAACACGAGATCTCCACCACTGAAACCACATGCAAGATTCTCTCCGTACAACTCGTACATGGAGTTGAGACACAGTGTTCCATTTGGTCTGTAATGGCTGTACTTGTTGCTTATCTCCTTTGCTCTTGTGGTAGCGGTCTCTGTCAGAGATGTTGACACCTTAAGGCTTGAAAGTCCATTTTCTGCACGATGCTGGTTGACCATCTTACTCAGTCTGTTTGCCGCGCCTATATCATAATATCCATATACTCTTGTCTTTCTGCCCTTACCAAGATCGATAGTGTAATATCTCTTGACCGAGAGATCGTACTCTCTCTTATATACAACGCCTCTTCTGTTGACATATGCTATGTAGCCATCGGCTGTCTTATACTTTCCAGCCTTTACAACTCGCTTTGCAGCGCTGTTGAAATAGTAATTGGCATTTCCGATCTTCATTATGAGCTTCTTTGCAGGCTTCCACTTTCTGCCTGTAAACTTGTATGCCTTCTTGGTGCTGTTGTTATAGCTCATTGTGGCTACGCCTTTAGAGCCGAAATAATATCTGCTGCGGTAGACAGTCTTCCACATATTTTTCTTCTGCACCCATGTGTTCTTCGAGTAATCAAAGTCGTATACCTTCTTTGTACCCTTCTGATCTGTATATCTTGAGGTAACATATCCGCCGTCACATACGTAGTAAGCGGTACTTCCATTTACCTTCTTCCATCCTGATGATGTACGTCTGTTTCCATTTGCATCATAGAAGTAGTATCTGCTTCCGTTGAGCTTGTCGATCACATTTGAGACTCTCTTGTATGACTTGCTGCTTGATATGTATCTGTACAATATATTCGATGCCTGATCATACAGAATGGTACATGTGCCTGATCCATCAAAATACATCAGCTTTCTGCCTGTATTCTTCCACAGGTTCTTGTTCATATCCCAGCTCTTCTTTGAATCGTTAAATGAATACTTTCTGAAAATGCCTGATGCCTTGTAGATCCTCTCCTTTACATAGTGGGATCCACCGCCTGTTACAAATACCATATTGTCATAATTTATATGATACCAACCGCCCTTTGTGACCTTGTCACCATTTGAATTGAAATAATATGTTCTGCCATCGTTGAGAATAAGCATCTGGTTCTTCACCTGGACAAGCTTGCCGCTGCTCAGTGACTTTGCCTTCTTGCTGCTATTATCGTATATCTTTTCACACAGTCCGGAATTGTTCAGATAATAGAGAACGTTATCCACTGTCTGCCACTCGTTCTTGCAGATCGTCCAGTCCTTTGAATCAGCGCTGAATCTGTATATCTTGATGGTATCGCCAGAACGTGTAAACTTCATAGCTGCCACGCCATTTTCATCTATAAGATATCTGGTGCCATCATCGGCATCTATCCAGCCTGCAGTTTTCTGCACTTCACCATTAACATAATATCTGAAGTAACCATCCTCATCCTGTATCATTCCACTTCTGAACTGCATCTGATGCTGTGGCCAGAACTGCCGTGCCGTCAGCTCCCATCTCATCGTGCCTGTTGTCACCACATTTGTAGAAAAAAATCACAATAGCCAAATACAGCAAATCGCCATAAGACTGCCTATAGCTTTTGCCGCCATCAGGCTCTTTTCTCTCTTTGCAATATTAGTCTTCATTGTAGACATCTTTACTGTCCTCCTTTTTATTAAACATCAGTTTCCGCAGGGAATCTGACGTTTGTGTGCATTCTGCTACGTTCGTAGTATACACGTGTTACATAATTTTTACAAGTATAACTTTTTTACAAGTTTTTGTTACAAATGTGTTAAGTTGCCCCATCTTGGATTATTTGTCTACATATGGTAAAATAAATCCGCAAAATTCAAAAACAGACAACGAAAAATGTCTGCCAACGGCAGTACAGAGAAAGGATACATATATTATGGGAGCTATTGTTACATTAAAAAAGGGAGAGGGACGACTTCTGAAGTCCGGAGGAGCATGGATATTTGACAATGAGGTCGACACCATAGTCGGCAGCTTTGAGAACGGCGACATCGTCATAGTAAAGGACTTCGACGGTTATCCACTCGGCAAAGGATTCATAAATACCAACTCCAAGATCTTCATCCGCATGCTCACAAGACATGTGGACACCGAGATCGACGAGGCATTCTTCACAAAGAGACTTCAGGATGCATGGGATTACCGCAAGAAAACCGTCGACACCAGTAGCTGCCGTGTCGTATTTGGCGAGGCTGATTTTCTGCCGGGAATCGTCATTGACAAGTTTGAAAACGTGCTTGTTGTCGAATCACTGGCACTCGGCATCGACAAAGTTAAAAATTTGTTAATAAATATTTTAAAAAATATACTTAAAAATGATGGTATAATAATCGAGGGTGTTTATGAACGAAGCGATGCAAAAGTCAGAAAACACGAGGGGATGGATACCTATAAAGGGTTTATTGGTGACGAATTTAACACAAAGGTTCATATAAATGAAAATGGCGTTCGATATATTGTTGATGTGAAAGACGGTCAGAAGACCGGATTCTTTCTGGATCAGAAGTATAATCGTCTTGCTATTCAGAGAATATGTAAAGATGCAAAGGTTCTTGATTGCTTTACACACACAGGCTCCTTTGCTCTAAACGCAGGCATAGCCGGTGCTTCCAGCGTTTTGGGAGTAGACGCTTCAGAACTTGCTATTGCCCAGGCCAGAGAAAATGCAGCGCTCAACGGATTGGAGAGCACTGTCTCTTTTGAGTGCAGAGATGTATTTGATCTTCTTCCTGAACTGGAATCAAAAGGCGAACAGTTTGACGTTGTCATACTTGACCCGCCGGCATTCACAAAATCAAGAAATTCAATAAAGAACGCAGTCAAAGGCTATCGCGAGATTAATCTGCGTGCTATGAAACTCGTAAGGGATGGTGGATTCCTTGCAACTTGTTCATGTTCACATTTTATGGATTTCGAGTTATTTACCAAGACCATAAAACAGGCCGCCATGAATTCACATGTAAGACTTCGCCAGGTAGAGTTCCGCACACAGGCTCCTGATCACCCAATATTATGGGCTGCAGATGAATCTTATTATCTGAAGTTCTACATATTCCAAGTAATAAAGGAGAGATGACACAATGCAACTAATTCAGAGAAATAAGGATTCAGCATATTTGCAATACGACAAGTATGTAAATTATGACAATCCTATCGTCGCTGCAAAGGCAAAGGAACTTGCTGCAGATTGCAAGAGCAGTGATGAGATCATACAGGCATGTTACTATTTTGTCCGGGATAGGATTTCTCACACATATGACAGCAACTTTTCAGTAATAACTATCAGCGCTTCCGATGTACTGGAAGCCAGCACGGGCATCAGCTATTCAAAGGCCAATTTGCTGGCAGCACTGCTTCGTGCCAACAACTTATATACAGGATTCTGCTATATCCGTATCAAGCACAAGGGCGGACTTATGGCTATGCATGCACTTAATGCGGTATATCACCCAGATCTCAAGAAGTGGATACGTCTTGATGCCCGTGGCAATAAATACGGCGGTTTCAACGCCGATTACACACATAAATGAGACTCAGATGGGACATGTGATTGATTCAGCAGCCGGAGAGTATGAGTTCAACGACCTCATCGCCGTACCGCTTCCATCAACCATGAGGGTTCTCGAACAGAGTACCAACTTCTACAAGATGTACTTTAACGATATGCCAGATTATGACGCTTAAAAAAATATTACCAGCGGATGACCGCTGGTAATATTTTTCTATACTATATGAATAAGAGGGGAACCGATCCATGTCAAAGACAAAATCCAAAACCATATTAAGAATATCTTTTAACTCACCTGTGGTACTTACATTTGCACTCATTTGTCTGGGAGCTTATCTCCTGAATATCCTCACAGGCGGCAAAAGTAACTTTCTTCTATTTGAAGTATACAGAGCCCCTCTCACCGATCCTTTAACCTACATCCGCATGTTTGCCCATGTGTTTGGTCACGCAAGCTGGAGTCACCTTATCAACAACATGACGCTGCTGCTTGTGATCGGCCCACTGCTTGAGGAAAAATACGGCTCAAAGGATCTGCTCATCGTAACCATCACCACCGCACTGGTGACAGGAATCGTGCATTTTATATTCTTCCCTGGTACAGCATTGCTCGGCGCCAGCGGAGTGGTATTCGCATACATTCTTCTGTCTTCTTTTGCATGTATAAAGGACGGCTCCATACCGCTCACCTTCATACTTGTTGCAGTGCTTTATATCGGCGGACAGGTGGCTGACGGAGTGTTTGTGAAGGACAATGTGTCGAATCTCACCCACATTATCGGGGGGATCATCGGAGCGTTCTTCGGGTATATCTCAAATGTCAGGAGATGATATGACGAACGGACGGATGACATACTCTCCAGGGACAGAAATTGGGTCTCTATATATGTAATCACGCTCGACTTACCTCACTTTGCTTTGCTTATATCTGCACGCGGCTCCCGCTCGCTATAAGGGCGTTGCGAGCTCCGCCTTAGCAATAAGCAGCAAAGTTCAGGCGTCTTCGCTACCGATTACATATATAGAGACCCAATTTTATATTCCCAGGGAGTATGGCATCCTGGTCTTGTTGGATATATACTTTTCAGATCATGTTCCTGACATATTTCGCTGAAAAATATATTTTATACACCACACTATATTATAGATATCGACTCTTACCTGTTTTTCTTTTATTCAGTTCCCCAGAGTGTCATCCCACAAAAATAATCATAGATATTTATAAAAAATATATTAACACAGACATCTATAAACTATAAGCTACCTTTCTATCTACAGATTCAGGATTTCCTCCGGTGTCTCTACTATGTTGTCGGCGCCGGCTGCCTCGAATTCTTCCCTGCTGCCGTAACCGTAGAGGACTCCTATGGTCTGGAGGCCGCAGGCTTTGCCACCTTCTATGTCGTAGCGTCTGTCGCCTATCATCACAACCTGGTTTGATTTTATCATATCTTCTGTCAGTCCGTGATCTTTCTTGAGGCTTTCAAGGACCTGGGATATGATGTGCTTCTTGTCTGATCCTGTTCCGTCGGGATTACTTCCAACTACAACGTCAAAATATTTTCCCACACCGAACTTCTCAAGGATACGGAGTGTCGGCTCTGTCGGCTTGCTGGTTGCAACTGAGAGTATGCAGCCCTTCTCCTTAAGGGCACGCAGGGTGTCTGCCACTCCGTCGTACACCTCAGCCTCGAAGAGACCTACCACGTTGTATCTCTCTCTGTACTTCGCAACCATCTCTTTCGCTTTTGCGTCGTCCATGCCGAATTCCCTCACGAAAGAATCATAAAGTGATGGTCCTATAAAGCTTCTGAATACTCTGTATTCAGGATATGGAATTCCAGCCCAGTCCAAAGCGTATTTTATACAGTTGAATATTCCTTCCTCAGACTTGGTGATGGTTCCATCAAGATCAAATAATAAATATTTGTACATATACCGTCTTCCTCCTTGCGAAAATAATGGGTCAGGCACACCAAAAAAGCGCTTACCGAAATGCCCCGCAAATTCTATGAATCTGTGGGGCATTTGTAGTATTTATATATTGAAACTACCCATGAATATTACATGATATCAACATCTGCTGAGTAATCCACACCGTCGATCTTGAAACCGAACATGTTGTAGAAATCCTCCCAGTATCCATCGATGTCTGCTATATCCTTGACATTGTCATTGTTGACTGTATCCCAGTGCTCAGCAACAACTTCCTGAACATCATCTCTCATCTCCCAGTCGTCCATACGGATGAATCCGTTGTCGTCCACCTGGGTGTCATCCAGGATCTTATCCATGAACAGTCTCTGCATCTGCTCTATGCATCCCTCGTGGAGTCCCTTCTCTTTCATAACTTTGTAGAGAAGTGTGATATACAGAGGTACGATAGGGATAGCTGCACTTGACTGTGTGACAAGAGCCTTGTTGATGGCTATCTTCGCCTTTATGTTAGGGAATTTTTCATTTATAATGTCTGCTGACTTGTACAGATCCTTCTTTGCCTGTCCGATCGATCCCTCAGCGTAGATAGGGAATGTGATCTTTGGTCCTATGTATGAGTATGCAACTGTGATCACGTTATCTGCCAGAACTCCGGCATCTGAGAGTGCCTGCATCCAGTCGATCCAGTCCTCACCGCCCATTACCTTGATGGTGCATTGATCTCGTCATCATTTGCCGTCTGTTATATGTGCATCTGTGATGGTGTTGTCCTTGAGTACAAGTGTCTTGTTGGTGTACTCCTCACCAACCGTCTTGAGTACAGATGTGTACTTTGTTCCATCTGGAGTTGTTCTTCTAGGGGCAGCCAGGCTGTATACAATCATGTCTATCTTGCCCATGTCTGCCTTGATGGTCTCGATGACCTGCTCCTTGATCTCGACTGAGAACGCGTCGCCATTGATGGACTTTGCATAGAGTCCGGCCTTGTGAGCCTCCTCCTCAAATGCTCTGTTGTTGTAGAAGCCAGCGGTTGCTGTACGGCGTCCATTTGACTCCTTCTCAAACATAACGCCGAGGGTATCTGCGCCATAGCCAAATGCAACTGCGATACGTGATGCAAGTCCGTATCCTGTTGACGCTCCGATCACCAGAACCTTCTTAGGTGCGTTATCGCTCTTAACTGCTCCCTTTGACTTGACATACTCGATCTGATTCTTTACATTCTGTGCGCATCCCACCGGATGAGCTGTTGTACAAATAAAATCTTTAACTCTTGGTTCAACTACCATTTTCAATTCTCCTTATAAAACATAATATATTTAGTGCTCTTTGTTGGCAAACTTCGTGTATTCCTGCAGCCATACCAGATCCACAGATCCGGTGGCACCTTTTCTCTGTTTAGCTATGATTATCTCCGAGATACCCTTCTTGTCGGTATCAGGATTGTAATAATCATCTCTGTATATGAACATAACCACATCGGCATCCTGCTCGATAGATCCCGACTCTCGGAGATCCGCAAGCACAGGCTTGTGATCCGGTCTCTTATCAACCTCTCGGTTAAGCTGTGACAGCGCTATGATAGGCACATCCAGCTCCCTGGCAAGCATCTTCAACGATCTCGACATATCAGATACGAACTGCTGTCGCGACTCAACTCGTCCCGTCGTGCTCATAAGCTGCAGGTAGTCGATGATGATGAGTCCAAGATTGTTCTTGCTCTTGAGCTGTCTGCATTTTGATCTCAGCTCGGATATGGTGAGTGCTGAACTATCCTCTATGTACAGCGGTGCGGCAGCTATACTCTCCGCACTGGCAAGCACCTGATCCCAGTCGTCCTCAGCCAACTGTCCCGTCTGTACCTTCTGGGAATCAACCAGGGAATCCATGGCTATCATACGCGTTACAAGCTGCTCCTTGCTCATCTCCAGGTTGAATATCGCAGTGGCAATTCCCTTGCGCACGGCAACATGGTGGGCAATATTAAGGACAAATGCCGTCTTACCCATGGCAGGTCTAGCAGCCACCAGTATAAACTCCGATCCATGGAGACCGGTGAGCATATTGTCCAGATCTATGAATCCCGTAGGGATACCTGTTACTCTTGTGTTCTTTCTGGAAGCCTCCTCTATCTGCTCGATAACGTTCATGACGATCCTGTCGATCCCCACAAATTTGCTGGAGCCGTTTCTCTCCTTTATCAGATTGAACACACCGCTCTCGGCCTGTTCAAGAAGCTGTTCAACTCCCTCAGAATCCAGATAACAGTCCTTCTCCACTTCCTCGCACAGCTTTATCATCTTCCTGAGTATGGATTTGTCCGCCACGATCTCTGCGTAATGCTTGGCATTCACCGATGTCGGAACCGTCTCCAATATCTCCGCTATGGATTTGGTGCTTATGACCTCATCAGGTACATTGTTCTCCTCAAGCTTGTTCTTCAGGGTTACCAGATCGACCGCCTTACCCTCCTTGAACAGCTCTACCATATTCTCGAACAATATTCCGTACTGACCGTAGTAGAAATCCTCCTTGGTCAGCATATCGGACGCCTCCACTATGGCATCTCTGTCCATGAGCATGGAACCTATAACAGACTTCTCGGCATCCAGATTGTAGGGAAGCTTTTTCTTGCAAATGCATCTTCCATATTTTATCTATACTCCTTATGCTTCCTCGACCTTTACAGCAAGCTCTGCCTGAACCTCAGGGTGAAGCTTGACCTTCACTGAAAAGCTTCCTAACGCCTTGATGGAGTCCTTCATAACGATCTTCTTCTTGTCTATATCCTTACCGAGCTGGCTCTTGATGGCATCTGAGATCTCCTTTGTGGATACTGAGCCAAATGTTCTTCCGCCCTCTCCAACCTTGATCTTAACAGTTACTGAAGCCTTCTCAAGCTCTGCCGCAAGTGCCTTGGCATCAGCAAGATTCTCTGCTGCCACCTTCTCCTCATGAGCCTTGCGGAGCTTGAAATCATTCATATTCTTTGGAGTTGCCTCCATGCCGAGCTTCTTAGGAATGATGAAATTTCTTGCGTAGCCCTCATTTACCTCTACCATTGCGCCTTTCTTTCCAAGGCTTTTAACATCCTGTAATAATATGACCTTCATATCCTAAATATCTCCTTCCTTATACATCTCATTCAGGAGCCCAACAAGCTCCTTCTTTATATCCTCTGCTTTCGCATTTTCAAACTGAGCTGCCGCGATATTTGCATGACCGCCGCCACCCATTCTCTCCATGATTATCTGGACATTGACATCGTCAATGGCTCTTGCACTTATCTTGACATCCGCACCCATCTGCGCTATTACAAACGAAGCTCTGACACCTGCGATGTTCAGCATCTCATTTGCAATCTTGGCGGTGAGTACCACCGGCGACTCAGGGCCATCCCCAGGTGTAATGATTGATATGGCAAATGCATCAAGCACCATCTCTGCGTGGCTGACACCCTCCGCCTTCTGTCTGTAGGTCTCTATGTCAGTTCTGAACATCTTCCTTACTCGCATGACATCCGCACCGCTTCTCTTCAGGAACGCGGCTGCCTCAAAGGTTCTGACACCGGTCTTGCTCAGGAAGTTGTCGGTGTCAATGAGTATTCCGGCATACATGGCGTCCGCCTCTGTAGGCCTGAGCTTTATCTTCTCATCCATGTACTGGAGCATCTCTGCGATCATCTCACATGCAGATGACGCAAATGGCTCTATATACGACAGTGTCGCATTTGCAATGACATCCTTTGTCTGCCTGTGGTGATCGAACACCACTATGCTCTTCGCATATGCCAGTAGTTCCTCACACTCCGTGAGCGTAGGATTATTCACATCCGTCACAACTACGACCGTGTCGTCATCGACCAGACTGAGCGCCTGATCGTTGTTGATTATCATATCTGCCGGGTAGGAATTGCTCGAAGTGAAATTGCCGTATATCGGACTTATGGCCGATGACACCTCATTTACAACTATATGCGCCGTCTTGCCCAGCGCAGTCACCATCTTGTATATTCCTATACCTGAACCAAAAGCATCCATGTCCGGATTCTTGTGGGCCATGATTATAACCTTCTCTTTGGTCTCAAGAAGCTCCTTGAACGCAAGAGTCTTAACCCTCGCCTTAACTCTCGTGGACTTCTCCGTTCCCTGACTCTTACCGCCAAAGTAGGTGATCCTGTCGGCGGACTTGATAACCGCCTGATCGCCGCCTCGGCCCAGAGCAAGCTCCATGGCGGAACGCGCTGCCTCAAAGTTTTCTATAAAGCTCTTGTAATCAGTACCAAGACTTATACTGAGTGTAAGCGGAAGATCATTTCCGATATTTATAGCCTTGACCTCATCGAGCAGGGCAAATTTGTTCTCCTTGAGCTGATCCAGATACTTCTGTGGCATCACGAACATGTACTTGTCCTTCTCAAGGCTCTTGACTATGGCGTCGACATTTGCCATGTATTTGTTAATCTTTCTGTCGACCAGGGCAACAAGAAGAGAGTGTCGTACTTCCTCAAGCGACTCAAATATCTCATCGTAGTTATCAATATATATGAGACCCGCAACCAGCTTCTGGTCATGGTTCTCCTGAGCGAGCTGATTCACCACTGTCACATCAAACATGTAGAACGCAAGGAAGGTGTCCGTCTTGCCGTGGTGTCTTGAACCACCGTGCGAAGCCTTCGTATCTTTCTTCTGCTCATCAGCCCCATCTCCGTCTGTGCCGGCCCCACCCGGCTGGGCATCCGTCTCTTCCATAGCAGGCTCAACCTTATTCACCTGTACACGTCTGATCTCATAACGGTATTCTCTTCCGTTAAATGCTATCTCTCCCTCGGTGACATCCTCCTGATAAGGAAGACTCTCCTCGGTAACCTCCTCAAATACCTGAACTATATTCAGCTTCATGAGCTTTCTCTTACTGGTCTCCGTTATACCTGAGAACTCGTCGTTCACCCACACAACTTTTCCATCCTCGTCAAGCAATGCGTACGGAACCGGAAACTCCTTTATGAGCTCCTTCTGCATCTTGCCGTGCTCCATGGCAAATTCCACATATCTGTCGCGGGACAAAGCATTCATCCTCAGGAAAACAACAATGCTCACCGCTCCGTATACTGCCGTAAAAATGGTGGCTATAACGCCGGCTCCTATTCCGACAAAATACATGAACACTGTCATCAGACAGAACATTCCTATCAGATACAATGGAACCTGTCTATATCGGTTGTACAGCCCCTCTACATCTCTCTTTTCATTCATATGTCACTGCCCTTCTTATCCTTCCATTCACAATGCAAATGATCAGGCTCAATTCTGAGCCTATACACTTCATAAGTATAACATTGTGCGATTCTGATTACAAGAAATATAGAATTGCAAAAAAATGCAGGTGTGGCAAAACACACCTGCATCTCTTATATATTAATCTGTAAAGATCTATTAACCGTTGATTCTTGCAAGAAGCTTCTTGCCAAGCTCCTCGTTGCCCGGCTTGCCGAGAAGAGCAAACATGTTCTTCTTGTAGCTCTCAACACCTGGCTGATTGAATGGATTTACACCAAGTGTGTATCCACTCACACCACATGCAAACTCAAATGTGTAGAACAGCTCACCGAGAGTGAACTCATCAATCTTGTCGATGTTGATCTGGATGATAGGAATTCCACCATCTGCGTGTGCAAGGATAGTTCCGTTCATAGCACTCTTATTTGCAAAATCAACTGTCTTGCCTGCAAGATAGTTAAGTCCATCAAGATCTGAGTCCTCTTCCTCCATAACAATCTCACATGTTGGGTTAACAACATTGATAACTGTCTCGAAATGGTTCTGTGAACCCTGCTGGATGAACTGTCCAAGTGAATGAAGGTCTGTTGTAAAGTCCGTAGCTGTTGGAAAAGTCCCTTGCCATCCTTACCCTCGCTCTCGCCGTAGAGCTGCTTCCACCACTCTGATACATAGTGAAGTGCTGGCT
>ENA-OQMX01000266-OQMX01000266.1-human-gut-metagenome-genome-assembly--contig:-NODE-266-length-13347-cov-1.779047_pt1 | contig 13347 bp, 15 predicted proteins | sample MGYA00242622_ERZ504866 | MGnify/ENA primary metagenome ERZ504866 (study PRJEB26092, sample SAMD00036422) | human gut metagenome | host: Homo sapiens | study: EMG produced TPA metagenomics assembly of...
GCAAAAATAAATCACCAATGCCACCAACAGGATTCTCCAATTCTGAGCACTTTTGCTGTTTTTTTGCTTCCTGAAAGCTGGTAAACCGCATCTTTATCCCATAAGCTGCCAGTAATAAAATAATTACCGTCAGAATGAACGTCCAGAAGCCGGAAGCATGAATATTGACTGCCGGTATCGTCACATAATAATAAATACCTGCGATCAAAATTACCAGTAACGTCAGAAATACTTTTGCCTTTCCTCTTTTCATCTATTTTCCTCCTTTGATAGCTGATTTTACAGTTATCTTTTTTGTTCCGTGAAAATCATCGTCAGAATTTTCAGAGAACACTTTCTATATTATATCAATATATCCCACTCCGGGCAAGTATACTCCTTTCCCTCTATCTCAAACCTCAAACAGTTTTTTTCACAAAAATAGGGCCGCAATTCGCGACCCCATTTTCTAAAAGTTACTTTCTTTTCTGTTTTGTCTGCTCTCTGCAGACATTTCCTATATTTGTCAGGCAAAGTACTGTTGCGATCAGGAAAAGTCCCGGGATCAGGATGATCCACCAGGATCCTGTCATCAGTGCTTTATCTGACAGAGACAGCATACTTCCCCAGGTTATAACTTCTATTGGAAGACCAATTCCCATAAAGCTCAATGTAGCCTCAGAGATCATTGCAGTTCTTACATTCATGACTACCATAAACATGATCGATGAGAAGAAGTTTGGTACCAGATGCTTCCACAAAACACGGAAGAATCCGGCTCCCATACATCTTGCTGCAATGATATACTCACTGTTTCGTATCTGCGTACCTCTGTGCGTACACTTTCGCAATACTGGTCCAGCTGGTCACACCGATCACAAAGGACAGACTCAGGATATTGGCCTCTCCCATGATAGCCTGCAGCAAAATAATCAGGAGCAGAGTTGGTATACTTAAGAATATTTCTGTAAATCTCATGATCAGTTCATCAAGCCAGGCAGGTGCCACTCCACTGAAGGCACCGACTACCACCGCAATAAAAGTAGAAATAACTGTGGCTAATCCACCGATCAGGATCGAGATTCTTCCTCCATACCAAATCATGGAAAAAATATCCCTTCCCATAGTATCTGTTCCAAAAAGGAACTCCCTGTCAGGAGCTTTATTATAGTTTAACAGATCCATATAAGCAGGATCCTTTGTCATGATCAGTTCCGCACACAGGCAGCCCAGTACGATAAGAATCAGGATTGCTGCTGAAACAACGGGTTTTCCCTGATACCACTTTTTCTTTGATTTGGGAATTACGGTTTCTGTCTTTCTGTTTCCTGCCAGTTCAAATAAATGATTGGTCATCCTTCTACTACCTCCGATTTCTCGGTTATCACTTCATCCTTCATACGAGGATCAATCTGTTCATTGATAGTCTGACTGACGATATTACAGAAAATAACCAGGATTCCTGACATCATACAAAGCAGCATCAGCAGATTGTAATCATGATATCTGGCGCTCTCATAAGACAGAGCTCCTATTCCAGGATACGAAAATACACTTTCTACAACATAAGTTCCGCCAAGTACATGCGGAACTGCAATAGCCATGATGCTTAAGTAAGCAGGCATTACGTTTCGAACACAGTGTCTGAACATAAGCTTTTTCTTATCTAATCCCTTGGCCTTAGCCAGAAGCACGTAATCTGCACGGACTTCTTCAAGGATCTTATTTCGGATCATGTAAGCGTAGTACCACAGATGCTCCAGAACTACGATCGTCAAAGGCATGATCAGATGAATCAACCTGTCTCCGACATCTCCTGCCTTTCCGGTACTGTATGCGCCACTGCTTGGCAGGATCTTGAGATTTACAGAGAAGATAAGGATCAGCACCAACGCCATCCAGAATTCCGGGATACAACTGGATATCGTACCCAGTTTACATAAAATCCGGTCTGCCAGCCGGTTTTCGTACCAGGCACACAGGATTCCCAAAAGCAATGCTCCCGCGAACATAATGACAAATCCGATTCCTCCCAGCAAAAGCGTGTTGCCAATACGACCGCCGATCACTTCCAATACATCCTGCTTGTATTTAAATGAAATACCAAATTCTCCATGAAAAGCATTTTTTACCCATTTCACATACTGCACAGAAATTGGCTCGTTCAGTCCCAGTTTTTCCATAGCCCATTCACGTTCTTCCGGGCTCATCTTTTCTGTGCGGTCACCATAATAAGAAATTAGTGGATCTCCCCGGTGCCAGACGTGCTACATAAAACACTGCAACAGACAGAATAAATACTGAAAATCAGGAATATCAGACATTTTTTTACCATAGTAGACTAACTTTTTTTTGTCTCATTATATGCTGCACTCCTTTCCATCAGCTGGGAGCATTGCAAAATGTCCTGGTGACACTTCTGTCCACACGCTGTTTTCCATTCCTTCACCATCATAATACTGCAGGACTCTTTTTCTTTCCCTGATCGGATCCGGCACAGGAATTGCAGACAGCAGTGTTTTTGTATAAGGATGCACCGGCTTGGAATATAATTCCTCCGATGGTGCCAGTTCTACCAGTTTTCCATGATACATAACTCCCACACGGTCACAGAGATACTCAACCATAGCCAGGTCATGAGCTATAAACAGAAATGTAAATCCATGCTCCTCCTGCAGATGACGGAACAGATTGACGATCTGGGCCTGTATGGACACATCCAGAGAAGCTATAGGTTCATCAGCCACCAGAAATTCCGGTTCCATACACAGAGATCTGGCTATGGCCACTCGCTGTCTCTGTCCCCCTGATAATTCAGATGGATAACGATCCAGGAAACTGTTCTCAAGTCCTACATATTCCATCTGAAAAGCAGCTTCCTTTACAAAGCTTCCTCTCGGAGGTGTGATATGCTGGATTCTCATTGGTTCCGTAATAATATCTGACACCTTCATTTTCTGGTTCAGACTGGATGCGGAATCCTGGAATATCATCTGGCGGCGGGTCTGAAGCATTTTTTTATGCTTTTTGAATTCCTTTTTGTCGCAGATATTTACATCTTTATACCAGATTTCTCCCTGAGCCGGCTGATATATATTCATCAGACATCTGGCAACTGTGGACTTTCCTGAACCGGATTCCCCTACCAGACCAAAGATCTCACCTTTATGGATCTGAAATGAGACATCATCTACAGCCTTTACCTTGATTCTTTTTTTGTCAGATGAAACTGCTGAGTCAAATGCCTGACATCCAATAAAACTTCTTTACTCATGCGCTGTTCCTCCATAGGTGATTTGATCTGTGGTGCCCTTGGGTCCAACAGCCAGGTTGCCGCATAATGCGTGTCTGTGATCTTAAACATAGGCGGCATTTCTTCATAATCAATGTTCAGCGCATATTCATTTCGACATGCAAAAGTATCACCTTTCGGCGGATCTATCAAAGTAGGAGGCATGCCAGGGATGGTGTACAGGCTTTCTTTCATTTGCAAATGCAGGCAGTGATCTCATCAGTCCCCATGTGTATGGATGTCTGGGATCATAATACACTTCCTCTGCTGTACCGATCTCTACGATCTTGCCTGCATACATGACTGCCACTCTGTCTGCCACACGTGCAACCACTCCCAGATCATGGGATACCAGTATGGTAGCTGTTCCAAGCTTCATCTGTATTTCCCGCAGAAGATCCAGAATCTGTGCCTGTATGGTCACATCCAGTGCAGTAGTAGGTTCATCTGCAAATAAAATATCCGGATCTGCAGCCAGAGCAATGGCCATAACACATCTCTGGCGCATTCCTCCGGAGAACTGCCAGGGATACTGATGATATCGTTCCTTTGGATGGGAGATACCTACCAGTTCCATAAGCTCCAGAACCTTCTTATTTACCTGTTCCTTCGTGTAGTTCTTATTGTGGATCACCACTGCTTCCCCAATCTGTTTTCCAATTTTAATAGTTGGATTCAGGGATGTCATAGGATCCTGAAAAATCATAGAAAAAACTCTTCCACGCAGTTTCTGCATCTCCTTTTCCCTGTAACAGGTGATATCCTGTCCGTTCACACAGATGCTTCCCTCTTTTATTTTTGCGCTTGGTGGCAAAAGCTTCATGATACTCTTGCAAAGTACACTCTTTCCGCATCCGGATTCTCCAACTATAGCCAGCACTTCTCCCTTTTTCAATGAGAAGGAGACATCCCTCACCGCCTGGACCTCTCCCGAAGGACCATCTATGCTGACTGAAAGATTTTTGACCTCTAATAAATGTTCCATTTTTAACCCTTTTTCCGCTCGTGTAAAAAGGGGGCACTCCTCGTGCCCCCGTCACAACCCTTATCGCGTTTTTTATTCAATAGTCCAGTCTGCAACATTCCAGAAAATACCAACTCCGTGATGTCCCATAATGGTATCAGGATTGATTCCCTTGATATTGCTGTCAGCAACATAGTTTGCATCGATATAACAGATCATTGCATAAGCCGGATCCTCTGCAAGAGCTTTCTGGAAATTAGCATAAGCTTCTTTACGAACTTCCGGATCATCTGACTGTCTTGCTTCTGTCAGATATTTGTCAACATCTTCATTAGAGTAGCTGGAGTAGTTTGCTCCCTTATCTGTTCCGAATACTTTGTATGTGTGGTCATCAGCATCAAACGGGCTTCCCCATCCGATCAGGAATGCCATCTGTCCTGCCCAGTCTGTCTGTGCCGGGATTTCTACAGATACATCCATACCGATTTCTTTCAGTTCCTGTGCTGCGATCTGAGCCATGTCAATACGTACCTGGTCTCCGGCACTTACGCTGATCACAAAACCAACTTTTTCGCCGTCGCGGTAATAGAACCCATCATCACCCATTTCACATCCGGCAGCTTCAAGGATTTCTTTTGATTTTTCCGGATTGTAATCATAATGCTCAACATCTTCACAGTTGTAGATATTTCTCTGAAGAGGACCATAAGCAGGCATTCCCTGTCCCAGGATAACTGCGTCGATGATTGCCTGACGGTCAAGTCCGTAGCATACTGCCGGGATCAGGTCACGGTTTTTCTGCCAGTATTCATTTCCAAAGTTAAACATGATTCCACGATAGTCAGCGGTCTTCATATCATAACATGTATAAGCATCATCACCGGCAAAAGCTGCTGCATCCTTTGGAGTTAAAAGAGCCAGATCCAGTTCTCCGGATTTTAACTGAAGAGCTTTTGCATTGTCATCTGGTACGATCTTAAATACGATTTTGTCGATAGAAGGCTCACCTTTGAAGTAATCTTCATTTTTAGCAAGTGTGATAGCCTGACCTTCATCCCAGGATTCAATTTTGTATGGGCCTGTTCCAACCGGGTTACGGAAGAAATCAGATGTCTGCATATCCTCGCCCTCAAGCAGGTGTTTAGGAAGAACTGCCATTGTCATATAGTCAAGGAATGCAACGTTTTTGTCCTCGAGTTTGAATTCAACTGTATGGTCATCAACCACGTTGATCTCTTCTACATCTTCGTAGTTTGGTGCATTCTCAGAACCATTTTCCGGATCCATGATAGCTTCGATCGTAAATTTAACATCGTCTGCTGTAACAGGTTCGCCATCCTGCCATTTAGCATCTTCTGCCATGTGGAATGTGTAGGTATTTGTTGCATCATCAAATTCCCAGCTTTCTGCCAGTCCCGGAACTACCTGATTGTCTCCGTCATGTGCAGTTAATCCATTGAAGATCAGAATATTGATCTCGCCATGTTCGTCCATGGCCGGGTTGATTCTGGTATAATCTCCGCTTCCGTATACCAGTGTTGTTTCTTCATCTGCCAGTACAGGCACTGTGGTTCCGGCGCTGACCAGTGATACAGTCAGAAGCATTCCTGCCATTGTCAATAGACCCTTTTTCATTATTTGTTCCCTCGCTTTTTTTAATTTAGTAACTTACTCAATGATACCAAAACGGTCTACCTTCCATAAGCCCTGTAGGGGGATATTGAGGTATTCCTATTTATGACGTACATATTCCATTTCAACATATTTAATCCAATGACATGCTCTCGACATAAAAAAAGGAAGCCGTTATTCACGACTTCCAAGTCTTTCCTTAAAATCCATATAACCAAAATCTGTAAGCTGCTGCATAGTATTGTCACCATGTCTGAGCCAGATATCCGGCAATGGCATCCCGTTAAAGGTATTGTTTTTACAGGTAGTATAGATTGCCATATCTCCAAACATAAGAAGATCTCCGTATTCCGGAAGCTGCTGGAATCTATACTCTCCGATCACATCTCCTGACAGGCAGGTCGGTCCTCCAAGACGGACTGTGATCCCACTCTCTTCTTTCTCATCTGTTCCCAAAAGCGGTGGAAGATAAGGCATTTCCAGCACATCCGGCATATGGCAGGCTGCACTGGCATCCACGATCGCAATCTGTGTCTCTCCGTTTTTCAGAACATCCAGCACGCTGGTCAGCAAGAATCCTGCATTTAATGCCCACGCTTCTCCGGGCTCAAGATAAACCTCTGCCTTCCATTCCTCTTGCACCCTCCGGATACAGCGTTCCAGTCGTTCAACATCATAGCCTGGTCTTGTGATATGGTGGCCGCCGCCAAAATTGATCCATTTTACTCTGGAAGCGAGATCACCAAAATGCTTCTTTACTGAAACAAGAGTTGTCTCCAGGTCATCGGAGTCCTGCTCGCAGAGAGTATGGAAGTGAAGGCCATCGAGCAAATCCAGAAGTTCCGGATTTTTTCTGAAATGCTTCATCCCACTGTGCTCTTGTCGTACCCATACGGCTTCCCGGAGCACAGGGATCATAAATCTCATGTCCTTCCTGAGTGGAACATTCCGGATTGATCCGCAATCCGACGCTCTTTCCTGCTACTTTTGCCTTTGCACCAAAACGAAGGAGCTGCGATGGTGAATTAAACACGATATGATCCGCATATTGAAGAAGTTCTTCAAATTCATCAGCCCGGTAGCCTGCACAGAATACATGAACCTCTTTTCCCGGCATTTCCTCTGCTCCGAGTCGTGCCTCAAATAATCCACTGGCCTCTGTGCCTGCAAGATATGGCTCAAAAAATCGATAGCAGTCATAATTGCTGAACGCTTTCTGTGCCAGGAGCATCTTACAGCCTGTTCGCTCAGACACTTCACCGAGCAGTTTTGCATTTTTTATGAGTGCTTTTTCATCTAGGATGTAGCAGGGTGTTTTTACATTCTGGAATTCCGGCGGAATAATTCCGCCGGTGGCTGTAAACGGAGCTCTTTTATCCAATCCTCCCATCAGTCTACCAGCTTTGGATCGTGGCTTTCACTGCGCGGCAGTCCATAACGATCAAGAGCATCCAGGAACGGATCCGGATCAAATTCTTCTACAGTATACACACCTGGTCTGATCCATTTTCCGGTCAGCATCATAAGTGCTCCGCACATTGCCGGAACACCTGTTGTATAGCTGATTGCCTGGCTTCCTACTTCGTGGTAGCATTCCTGATGATCACATACATTGTAGATATAGTAGGTTTTTTCTTTTCCATCTTTTACACCTGTAAAGATACATCCGATATTGGTTTTTCCTTTGGTACGTGGTCCAAGGCTTGCAGGATCCGGAAGCAGTGCTTTCAAAAACTGGATCGGAACGATTTCCTGTCCATTGTACTGGATCGGTGTTGTGGAAAGCATTCCTACATCTTCAAGACAACGCATATGATCCAGATAGCTCTGTCCAAAAGTCATGAAGAAACGAATACGTTTTACACCCGGGATTGTTTTTGCAAGAGACTCAATCTCTTCATGGTGGAGCAGATACATATCCTTGTCTCCAACCTGGTCAAAGTTATATTCTCTCTTGATATCCATCGGCGGGATTTCCACCCAGTGTCCGTCTTCCCAGTAGCTTCCCGGTGCACTGACTTCACGAAGGTTGATCTCAGGGTTAAAGTTTGTCGCAAATGCGTATCCATGATCACCGCCATTGCAGTCCAGGATATCGATGGTATCAATCTGATCAAATTCATGCTTTAATGCATAGGCACAGTAAGCCTGTGTAACACCCGGGTCAAATCCACATCCAAGAAGTGCTGTAAGTCCTGCTATCTTCGAATTTTTTACGATATGCCCACTGCCAGGAATAATCAAAGTATGCAGAAAATCCTTCTTCTTTGCAGCGTTTTTCATAAATTGCACGCCACTCCGGATCGTCAGTATCTTCCGGCTCATAGTTTGCTGTATCCATATAGTTTACACCACATGCCAGACATGCATCCATGATCGTCAGGTCCTGATAAGGAAGTGCGATGTTCATTACCAGATCTGGTTTGTAGCTGTTGATCAGTTCGATCAGCTGATCCACATCATCTGCATCCACCTTAGCTGTAGTAAGAACGGTTTTTTGTCTTTCCTTTCAGTTTTTCTACAAGTGCATCACATTTTTCCTTTGTACGGCTTGCAATACACATTTCTGTGAATACCTCATCAACCTGGCAGCATTTCTGAATTGCCACACTGGCTACTCCTCCGCAGCCGATCACTAATACTCTACTCATAATTTTTCTCCTTTTTATGTTGATATATTACTGTTTTCTATTAATATTATTTTGCAATCGCCAGAAGCAGTTCACGAAGGACCTTGCAGGCTGTTGCAGTTGAAACACCGCTCGTATCCAGCATAGGAGCCAGTTCATTGACATCTGCCCCTACCAGATTTGCCTGAGAAACGGTACGGATTGCTTTAAGAAGCTCTAAAAAGCTCACACCGCCCGCCTCCGGAGTTCCTGTTCCCGGAAATACCGATGGATCCATGCAGTCCAGATCAATCGTAAAATATACCGGAACCTGTTTCTCTTTCAGTTCTCTGACGGTCTCTTCCAGTCCGTCAAAAGTAAACGGATGAAAATCTGTGTGTCTGGAAGCAAACTGAAATTCTTCTCTCTCTCCACTTCGGATACAGAACTGATGGATATGGCCGTCTCCCACAATTTCATGGCATCTTCGAAGAACACAGGCGTGACTTAATTTTGCTCCGAGATAATCATCTCTCAGATCTGCATGAGCATCAAAATGAATAATATGAAGATCCGGATATTTTGCAGCTGCGGCACGCACTGCTCCCAATGTTACCAGATGTTCTCCTCCCAGAAGCAGTGGGAATTTTCCTGCTTTCAAAATTTCTTCTGCTCTCTTTTGAATGTCTGAAAGTGCCATTTCACTGCTTCCAAAGCAAAGCTCCAGATCTCCGCTGTCAAATACGCTGATGTCTATAAGGTCTTTATCCTGATACGGACTGTAGTTTCCAGGCCAAAACTCTCATGGCGCATGGCTGATGGGCCAAAGCGGGCACCCGGACGAAAACTTGTTGTAGAATCAAACGGTGCACCATAAAGAACAATGGATGCTTCCTCAAAATTGCTTTCGCAGCCGATAAAAGTTTCTATATTAGGTAAGATCATAAATTAATCCTCCACTTCTTTCAGCATGTCTTCCAGAAAAGCCGGAAGATAAAATGCCCCTTTATGGAGTCTGGTCGTATAGTAACGTGTACGGAGATTTAATGCATTCCATGCCTCTGCATCCAGATCATCCACCGGATGATATTTTTTACTTGCAAATCCGAACAGCCAGTAACCTGCAGCAAAGGTTGGGATATGTGCCTGGTAAACACGGCTGATCTGGAAGGTGCTGGCAATCCTTTTATGACTGCGCTGCATTGCATGCGCATCTTCTGCGTAGAACGGGCTTCCCTGCTGGTTTACCATAATCCCGTCATCCTTCAGCGCATTGTAACAATTTCCGTAAAATTCACGGGTAAACAATCCTTCAGACGGACCAAACGGATCAGAGGAATCCACGATGATAAGATCATATCTTGCTTCACATCTTCGGATAAATCTCAGCGCATTTTCATAATGAAGATGTACTCTTCTGTCATCCAGTCTGCATGCATTTTCCGGAAGGTATGCGCGACAGGCCTCGACTACCATCGGATCCATTTCTACCAGATCAATATGTCTGACTCTGTCATATCTGGTCAGCTCACGGACAACACCGCCATCTCCGGCTCCAATCACCATAATCTCTTTTGCTTCTTTATGAATCGCCATCGGCACATGCGTGATCATCTCGTCATAAATAAATTCGTCACGTTCTGTCAGCATTACATTTCCGTCCAGAGTCAGCACTCGACCGAATTCCGGTGTCTCAAAAATATCAATTCTCTGATACTCACTCTGTCTGGAATAAAGCTGGCGGTTTACACGGATGCTGTGTTTCACATCTGGTGTATGAAATTCTGAAAACCACATTTCCATTGTCATTCCCTCCCTGTCAGAACATTCAGTCTCAAAATATCCGGATCTTCCGGTCCTGTCATATTACAGCCCTTTGCCTTTGCATATTCAATATAATCCAGGATCTCTGCTGTGATGCGTTCTCCCGGTGCAAGAATCGGAATTCCAGGTGGGTAGCACATTACAAATTCACTGCAGACCTTACCCTCGGTTTCACGAAGCGGCAGGCTGCATTTATCCGCATAAAAAGCATCCTGCGGGCTGGTCACTACCTGTGGATCAATATATTCCTGGCTCAGAAGTCCTGAACCATCTGTCTGAAAACGTCTGCGGATCTCTGCGAGCGCGCTCACAAGCCGCTCTACTTCCTGCGCACGGTCTCCAATGGAAAGATACGCAAGAATATTACCGATATCTCCAAACTCTATCTGAATATCATATTCGTCACGCAGAATATCGTACACTTCGATTCCAGCAAGTCCGATATCCAACGTATGTACACTCAGTTTCGTTATATCAAAATCAAAAACGGAATCTCCGTTTACCAGTTCTTTGCCAAACGCATAATAACCGCCGATCGCATTGATTTCCTCTCTGGCGTATTCTGCCATATCGGCTACCTGGTGAAAAATCTGACGGCCGCGCTGTGCAAGGTTTCTTCTTGAAATATCAAGGCTTGACATAAGAAGATAGCTTCCTGAGGTCGTCTGTGTCAAGTTGATGATCTGGCGCACATATCCTGCGTGTACGTCCGGACCAGTAAGAAGAAGGCTTGACTGTGTAAGACTTCCTCCACTCTTATGCATGGACACAGCTGCCATATCTGCACCTGCTGCCATGGCAGAAACCGGAAGACCTCCTCCAAAATAAAAATGCGTTCCATGTGCCTCATCTGCCAGGCAAAGCATTCCTGCATCATGGGCCATCTTGACGATTGCACGCAGGTCACTGCATATTCCATAATAAGTCGGATTGTTTACCAGTACTGCAACTGCCTTTGGATGTTCTTTTATTGCTTTCTCCACTTGTTCCCTTTTCATTCCAAGGGAAATTCCGAGCCGCTGATCCACCTCCGGGTTTACATAAACAGGAATCGCACCGCATAAAACAAGTGCATTCAAAACACTCCTGTGGACATTACGAGGCAGTATAATCTCATCTCCACGTTTGCAGGCAGTCAGGACCATCGTCTGTACGGAACTTGTCGTGCCTCCTACCATCAAGAATGCATGTGCTGCTCCAAAGGCATCTGCTGCCAGTTCTTCTGCCTCCCGTATTACTGATACCGGATGACAGAGATTGTCCAGTGGCTTCATACTGTTAACATCGACACCTACACATTTTTGTCCCAGAAATTCTGTCAGTTCCGGATTGCCTCTTCCGCGTTTATGGCCAGGTACATCAAATGGTACCACCCTCATACGACGGAAAGTCTCCAGAGCTTCATGTATCGGTGCATGATTCTGGTTTAATTTAAAACGACTTCCTTTCATCATTCCTCCAATTCCAGTTTCCTTTGTTTCAACCCTTAATCTACATTCCACAGACTGAATAAAAAAAGCAGGTCAGGGCACTAAGCCACAAACCTGCGTTTGATCTATATCCGCATGCGTATCAGAGTCTATATAGCAATCATACTTTTACTACTCTTATTGATCGTTTCACAAGTCTGCGCTTTGGGCGCATCTCGGTTATCAAAGGAACCTACTTATAAAATTTGAGCTTTTAACTCAATCAATAAGGTAACCAAAGTTACCATAATCGGCAGTGGACCCGGCTGTCCGTATGGCCTTAACCCTGATGGGTGGTCCAAAACAATTGCTTTGAAAAGACTCTGTCTGTTACTCTGCATCTTCGTCTCTCAAAATCGAATTTATCATAACACGTAAAAAAAACGCTGTCAATGATTACTTAATTCACCACTTCACTGCGTTTTACATATATTTAATAAAATGCTATACTCAGTTACAATAATAACTCTAAGGACATGAATAAAATGAAAAGAATTGACTTTGAAAACGGAAGCGTGACCGGAAATATTTTAGGTGCAACTCTGCCCATGCTAGTCGCTCAGATTTTAAATTTATTGTATAACATCGTTGACCGTGTCTATATCGCACGAATCCCCAAAGTAGGAACTACTGCACTTGGCGCAGTAGGACTTTGTTTTCCCATCATCGTGATCATCACGGCCTTCTCTAATCTGTTCGGAAGTGGCGGTGCGCCGCTGTTCTCCCATTTACAGAGGAAAAAAGCAGGAAAACACTGCCGTCCAGATCATGGATACTTCTTTTTCCATGCTCTGCATCTGCGGTGTTTTCCTGATGCTCATCGGCTTTCTGTTTGCCCGCCCGATCCTGGTCGTATTCGGTGCTTCTTCGAATGCCCTTACTTATGCTTATCCTTATATAATGATCTACCTGATCGGAACCTTGCCGTCTATGATCTCCATCGGAATGAATCCTTTTATCAACGCCCAGGGTTATTCAACTATCGGTATGCTTTCTGTTGCCATTGGAGCTGTTGCAAACCTTCTGCTGGATCCTTTGTTTATCTTTGTCCTTGGTTTTGGAGTACAGGGAGCTGCGATTGCCACCATACTCTCTCAGACTTTATCCGCAGCTTTTGTACTGTTTTCCTTACCAGAAAATCAGAATTAAGAGTCCGTCTTCTCAGGAAAAATGAAGTTCCACAATGTACCGGTTACGCCAAAGATATTGTAAGTCTTGGCTCTGCCGGCTTTATCATGCAGCTGACAAACAGCCTAGTAACAATCTGCTGCAACAATGTACTCTCTGTCACGGGTGGCGATATTTATATCTCTGTTATGACGATCGTATCGAGCGTGCGTCAGCTCGTCGAGACACCGATCTATGCAATGAATGAGGGAACTTCTCCAATTTTGAGCTATAATTACGGTGCACGCCGTCCGGCCCGCGTGCGCAAGGCGATGTGTGTCATGAGTGCGATGATCCTCGGCTATACCGCAGTGATGTGGAGCGTGATTGTTCTGGCGCCGCATGCGCTGATCGGTATTTTCAGTTCGGATGCGGTACTGACCGCAGATGCGGTTCCGGCTCTGAAGCAGT
>ENA-OQMX01000267-OQMX01000267.1-human-gut-metagenome-genome-assembly--contig:-NODE-267-length-13298-cov-3.997419_pt1 | contig 13298 bp, 15 predicted proteins | sample MGYA00242622_ERZ504866 | MGnify/ENA primary metagenome ERZ504866 (study PRJEB26092, sample SAMD00036422) | human gut metagenome | host: Homo sapiens | study: EMG produced TPA metagenomics assembly of...
GCAAAGTTATACTAGAATTAAAAGATATCAAAATTCAGAAAATAAAATCATTGATTTAAAGAGAACACGTTTAGTTAAAAGTAGCAGACAATTAATGCCTGCTACTTTTTTATAATAGTTATATAGTTTGGATGAAATCACGGAGATATTCTGTAAATTAGGACTTCGTATTTGTAACAGCTTTGCTGATTTCAGTGGAAAGCCGAGTTCTGATAATGATATTCAATTGATGGTTTATTCCATACGGGAATAAATCTTCATCAAATCTTTATTTTTTTCTGTTAGGTTATATTTCAGTAAGAAATGAAATATAGAAGGAAGGATAGTAAAGATGGAAATGATGTTACAGACACAAAATCTATGTAAATATTTTAGAAAACAGAAAGCGGTAAATAATGTTTCACTTAATATCGAAAAGGGACAGATTTATGGACTGCTTGGACCGAATGGTGCGGGAAAATCTACCACATTGAAAATGTTGACTGGTATGATGAAACCAACTGCAGGAAAGATTTACTTTGATGGAAAACTTTTGGATAGGAAAGATTTATCAAAAATAGGAGCGTTAATTGAAAATCCGCCTATTTATGAAAATCTTTCCGCCAGAGAGAATTTGAAGGTAAGACAATTATTGCTTGGTACAGATGAAAACAGAATTGATGAGGTCTTGCAGATTGTATCACTTACAAACACCGGAAAGAAGAAAGCAGGACAGTTTTCTTTGGGGATGAAGCAAAGACTAGGCATTGCAATGGCATTGCTTGGAGAACCGGAACTTTTGATATTGGATGAACCTACGAATGGATTAGATCCAATAGGCATCGAGGAATTACGAGAGCTGATCCGGTCTTTTCCGGAACAGGGAATCACTGTAATTCTCTCCAGTCATATTCTCTCAGAGGTACAGTTACTTGCAGATAAAGTCGGGATTATTTCAGGTGGAATCTTAGGATACGAAGGAGCATTAAAGCAGGGAGATAATCTTGAAGATTTGTTTATGAATGTGGTAAGAAAAAACCAGAAAGCAGGTGAAATCCATGGTTAATATTATAAAAGCAGAACATCAAAAAGCCAAAAGAACCATGCGAAAAAAGTTTATCTGGGGATTTCCTCTTCTTACATTTGTCATGGCATTTATATTTACTCTTGGGATGACAAATGCTTATGCAGAAAGTGTTTGGAACTGGTGGTATACACTTTTGCTGCCGGGGATGATTGCTCTATTTTGTTATCTTTCTGTGGCGCAGGAGAAAAAGATAAAATACTATCATTTAATGACTATTCCCACAGACAGAAGAAAATTGTTGCTGGGGAAAATTATTTATATTGGGTACATGATTTTGTTTTCTAATGTGATTGTGTTTGCAGGAGCAACGCTTGGAGGCTTTCTTCTAACGACACATGTTCCAGTTGGAGGAGCGTTGATTGCAGTATTGTTTCTGACGGTTTCTGAGTTATGGGAGATTCCGGTAGCTTTATTTTTAAGTGAACGATTTGGAATGATTGTAAACCTGTTCGTCTGCCTATTTATTACCGTCAGCGGTGTGGTAATATCACAAACCAGAATCTGGTATGTACTTGTTTCTGCAATCCCTATGCGAATGATGTGCCCGTTGCTTCATGTTTTACCAAATGGACTTGCCGCAGAAGCAGGGAATCCTCTTTTGGATACGGGAGTCATTGTTCCGGGAATGTGTCTCTCAATCATCTGGTTTGTTTTTGTAACGGTTCTGTTTTTGAAATGGTTTGAGAGAAGAGAGGTGAAATAAGATGATTGGAAGATCTCTTAATGCAGACTTGCGAAAGATGAAAGGAACATCTGTGATTCTGGCACACTTACTGATTCCGATTATAACCAGCGTTATATTTTTAATATATTACTTTTTTTCACCATGGAATGAAAATATGAAAGTGATTGCATTTTATCAGGCAATAGGAGCAGGACTTCCGGTACTTATTGGAATTTTTACAGCAAGTGTGATGGAACAAGAACAAAATGCAGGTAATTTTCAAAACCTGTTGTCTTTACCAGATAAACTTACAGCATTTTTATCGAAACTGTTGATGCTATTGGTTTTGTGTCTGTGCTCTATCCTATTGACAGCAATCATATTCGGAATTGGATTTGGAAGAATCGCATCAAGCAATATCGAAATCATGAAAGGATGTATATTTGCAGCATTGCTGCTGTGGGGAAGCAGTGTTCCACTTTATCTGTGGCAGCTGATTCTGGCTTTTCAGTTTGGAAAAGGGGTATCCATTGGAGCAGGGATTATATCAGGACTAATTAGTGCATTGATGCTTACCGGACTTGGAGATTATGTGTGGAAATATGTATTTGTCTGCTGGACGGGTAGAGTACCATATACTTATCTGCAATCTGTATTGGGAGAAACTAGTGTAGGTGAATGGTTGTCATTCATACCAGGTTGCTTAATATTTACAGGGATTAGTATGGTATACTATTTTTGGTGGGTAAACCACTGGGAAGGAAACAGAATATCGGAATAGAATCGAGGGAAACTATGGCAAAAATACTGGCAGTTGATGATGAACCGGCAATTTTGGAAATGATAGAAAGCATTTTGAATAAGGATGGACATCTGGTTACCAAAGTAAGTAATCCACTAAAAATTAATATGGAAGAATTACATCGTTATGACCTGATTTTACTGGACATTATGATGCCTGGAATTGATGGCTTCGAATTATGCAAAAGAATTAGGATACTTGTGGATTGTCCGATTTTGTTTCTTACGGCAAAAACGGAGGAAAACAGTCTGGTAAACGGACTTTCTTTAGGAGCAGATGATTATATTTCAAAGCCATTTGGAGTGATGGAACTTCGGGCAAGGATCAATGCACATCTTAGAAGAGAGCACAGGGAACATTCTGTCCGGATGGTTTTGGGGAGGGTCTGTATTCAAATATCTCAAAAGAAACTATTGGTTGATGATAAGGAACTTCCTCTTACGAAAGCGGAGTACGAAATTTGTGAATTCCTGGCTAAAAACAGGGGACAGGTTTTCTCGAAAGAACAGATTTTAGAAGAGGTCTTTGGTTTTGACAGTGAGAGTAATGACAGTACCATTATCACGCATATCAAAAATATAAGAGCAAAATTTGCGGATTATGATTATACACCGATAAAAACAGTCTGGGGGATTGGATATAAATGGGAAGAGTAAAGAGAAGCAATGCACTCAGCTGGATTTTTATGAGATATGTACTGGTCATGCTTGGATCATTAGTAGGTTTGGTGATTGTTGCTTGGCTGCTGCTGTCCCTTTTGATTAGTGTGGGCTGTATTTATCCGGCGAATTATGCAGAGCAAAAGATTAATGAAGCATATGATACGATTCTACGTGCAGATAAAGTGACTGCTGAGATGATTCCCGCACTTTGTGATTATGTAATCTTTTCAGAGAATGGAGAGAAAATAGGTGGAGATCTGTCAGAACAATACGAACAGATAGCATGGAATGTTGCAAAGTACGGAAACGCATCCGGGAAATATTTTTATAAAGTAATTGTAAGGGAAAATGAATATGTTGTATTGCAATATCGCCTGACACCTCAATATCATTCAGCTTTTTTGAGGGAGCATTTTATAGAACCACAGAATGTGATGAGTATTATGTCTGTGATTGGAGCGGTAGCGATTATCATCATTCCGTCCATACGTTTTGGAAAAAGAATCAAAAAGCAGATGCAGCCTGTATTAGACGCAATCGGACAAATAAAGGATCAAAATCTGGAATATGAGACATCCTGTTCCGGTATCAAAGAGTTTGATGACTGTTTATCGGCAATCGATGATATGCGAGATGCATTGCGAGAATCTTTAGAAAAGCAGTGGAAAACAGAGCAGGAAAAGAAACAACAGATGTCTGCTTTGGCGCATGATATTAAAACACCTCTTACGATTGTACGGGGAAATGCAGAACTACTTTCAGAGACTGAACTGACCACAGAACAGAAGAATAATATCACTTATGTTTTGAACGGCACAACACAGATACAAAGTTATGTAAAACAGTTGATAGATGTCACAAAATCATGGAATTGCAGTGATGTTACCTATACAACGGTGAGGTTAGAAGATTTTTTCGCAGATATAAAGGAACAGGCACTCGGACTGGTAGAAATCTATCACCAGAAGATAGATTGGAAGGCGGAACAAAGTGATAAAAAGGTAACGATTGCTTATGATCCAATGTTCCGAGCCGTAATGAATGTGATTCAGAATGCAGTGGAGCATACAAAAGAAAATGGAATCATTTATATTGACGCAAAGGAGCAGGATGACCGGCTGACATTCATTGTGGAGGATAGCGGATCAGGATTTACAAAAGAAGCATTATTGCATGGCACAGAGCAGTTTTTTATGGATGACACAAGTAGAAATGGCGAAGCCCATTATGGGATGGGACTATTTTTTGCAAAAACTGTGGCTGAAAAATATGGTGGAGGTATTAAACTTTCAAATTCTGAAAATACAGGTGGGGCGAGGGTAGAAATATTTTTCCTGAGTAGTCAAGAAACAAGCTAAATAGACCGCAATTAAGCTATGTAAAAGAAATTTTACATGCTTTTATCTAATATGTAAAAGCCTTTTGATAGACATTACTACTACGTTTGCTGTAATCTCATGGAAGAAGGGGGCATACAGAATTATGATAGCTGATAAAATTAAAATGCTCGTACTATAAAGAAACTTACACAGGAACAGGTTGCTGAAGACCTCAATGTTTCCAGGCAGACTATTTCTAACTGGGAAAATGGTGTTTGAGTTATAATAGGACCAAGTTAGATGAAAGCCAGTAAAATCAAGGGGTTATGCCTAATTTAGTCCTTATTTTATACCAATTTAGCGGTAGATTAAGGCAGCGCTGTTATATACAAAACCGAAATCCAAGTCAGTATCACAGATGTCCGCAATCAGTCTGAGAGTGAATCTGTGTGCTTAGATTAGGTACAATTTTATATCAAAAACATTTAGTGAGGACTAAATTACCGCACTTGAGATGGAATACTCCATCAGCTGGTTTGGTCCTCTTTTATTTGAGAGGAGTGGTCGAATGGGCAAGGTGTTAATTTGGTTCGTAATCATTATTAGTACAGTGGTTCTCTACTGTCTTATGAAAGTTAAGGCAGAGAGTGATGAACTGTATGAGGAATTAATGAGAAAGCATTTTTATGGCAGGTCAGATGATATTCCTGCATCTGACAAAACCGAGCACTTGAAAGGGTGTGGGTAATTATATGAAATTTTGCAAAACAATAATGCAGACAATACAGAAAAGGAGTGAAAGGAACATGAATAACAAGTTAGAAGTAATCGGCATTGATCATGGCTGGTCAATGATGAAAACAATCTCTCAGGTATTTGTCACAGGTGTTAAGGAGATTACAACAACTCCGGCACTTTTCGGCGATGTACTTGAGTATGAAGGAAAGTTCTATAAGGTTGGAACTGTGAGGCAGGAAGTAAAGGATACCAAGGTCGAAGATGACAGCTTTTATCTTCTCACACTTGCAGCAGTTGCTAAGGAACTTAAAAGAAGAGGTCTTGCAGAGGCAAAGGTATTTCTTGCTGTAGGACTTCCACTTACAAGATTTGGAGCAGAGAAGAATGATTTTATCAAGTACCTGACAAAGAATAAGCGTGTAAGCTTCAAATATGAGAATGAGCCGTATTATATTGAAATTGATGATGTGGCAGTATTCCCTCAGTGTTATGCAGCAGTAGTGGACAAGATTCCTACAATGGCAAAGAAAACGCTGATAGTAGATATCGGTAGCTGGACAATCGACATTATGCCGGTAATCAACAAGTCACCGGATGAATCAAAGTGTGTGACGATACCAAAAGGTCTTATTACCTGTATGCGTTCTATCAATGAACAGTGTGTAAGACAACTTAACGGAGAGGTAGACGAGTCAGAGATACAGAACATCATGCGATATGGCAGGTCAGATATTGATGATGAATACTTTGCCATTATTAAGGCAGAGATAGAGGATTTTGTTTGATAAGGTATATAACTCAATCCGTGAGTTTGGGTATAGCTTAAAGACTATCCGTCAAAGGTAGAGCATACTTCATTCTTTACTGATGAGGACGGAGATTTAATCTTACCGGAGGCACTGAAAATCGGTAACTACCGTATTGAGGAAGTGTCTGCACCATTTGGATATGTTGTAAATGATAAGTATGTCAACATCTCTGTTGATACTGACACAGCATTTGAAACAGATGGTGATACAAATGATGCAATCATTACTGTGGAATATTCCGATGCCCCTGCAGTCGGAGAGCTGACTGTAGAAAAGAAGGGAGAGGTACTTGACGGATTCAAGGGAGGACTTCTTGCAAGCTCATATGAGAAAGAGTTTGTTTATAGGGAAGGTTCACTTGCCGGAGCAAAATTCAAAGTTTATGCTGCCGAGGATATTTACACAGCAGACAACCAGAAGGATGCAGACGGAAACCGCATTAAGTATTACAGCGAGGGGGACCTTGTGACAACTCTTACAACTGGTAAGGATGGAAAGGCAACAGCTAAGAATCTTCCTCTTGGACAGTACAGAGTTGTGGAAGTGGAAGCTCCATACGGATATGTATTAAATCCGAATGAGCAGAAAGTGACATTCACATATGTGGATGATAAGACACCTGTTATCAAGGAGAGCCTTACTTTCTCAGATGACAGACAGAAGCTTGATATGTCTGTGACTAAGCTTGATGCAGAAGATAACACACCGATTGCAGGTGCAGTATTTGGTCTTTATGCAGACGAGGATATCAAGAATGTTGCTGGCAAGGTAATTATCGAGAAAGGCACACTTCTTGAGAAGGCAACATCTGATGAGAATGGAAAGATTGCTTTTGTTAAGGATTATCCATTTGCAAAATATGTTGCAAGGGTGCTTGTAAAGCCTGCCGGATATGTGACAAATGAGGAAGCAGTAAACTTTGATACAAAATATCAGGGACAGGATGTTAAGGTAGTACAGTTATCTTCTGTATTTAAGAACCAGCCTACAAAGGTTGTAGTTTCCAAGTCTGATTTAACTACTGGCGTGGAATTGTCAGGTGCGACACTTACTGTTCTGGACAAAGATGGAAATGTAGTTGATACATGGAAATCTGTAAAAGGCGAGCAGCATCTGATTGAACGACTTACTGTAGGGGAAACCTATATTCTCAGGGAAGAGATGGCTCCTTATGGATACCTCAAGGCAGAAGAGATTACCTTTACGATTGAAGATACCGGGGAAATCCAGAAAGTTGAAATGAAAGATGATGTGCCGACAGGAACGATTATCATCAATAAACAGGGAGAATTTCTGGATAAAGTAACTGCACTGGATTCCGTTGGAGGATGGATCAGCCATTTATTCCAGTATGTAACAGGCAGCCTGAAAGATGTTACTTTTGAAGTATTTGCTTTAGAGGACGTGAAATCTGCTGACGGAGAAAGTGAAGAGTTATTATAAAAAAGACGAGCTGGTGGCAACCATTACAACGGACGATACTGGTATTGCAAAGGTATCGGGACTTCCGCTGGGTAAATACTATGTAAAAGAAAAAGCTACAGTGGACGGTTTTGTACTGGATGATGAAGCGAGAGAGATTGATCTGACATACCGGGATCAGGATACTGCAGAAGTTACTTATTCTGCTGACTGGCAGAATAACCGCCAGAAAGCAGAAGTGGAAGTTGTGAAAAAAGAGAAAGATTCTGATCATGTACTGGAAGGTGCGGTATTTGCCCTCTGTGCCAAAGAGGATATTACAGGAGCAGACGGAAAAGTAATTCTGAAAGCAGATACTGTGATTGAGGAACTGGCAACGGACAAAGAAGGCAAGCTGACTTTTACGGCAGATTTACCGATTGGCTTTGCGTATTATATCAAAGAAACATCACCGGCATCTGGATTTGCAACAACGGATGAAATACAGGAGTTCACGTTTGAGTACGAGGGTGCAGAAAAGGAAAAAGTATCTTATGCCTTTACTTTTGAGGACGAGCCGACTGTAATCGAGATCACTAAGACTTCCCTGACAGACGGAAAAGAACTGGAAGGAGCTAAGTTACAGGTAACTGATGAAAGCGGTAAAGTTGTAGATTCCTGGACTTCCGGTAAAGAAGCTCATATCATCAAAGAGCTGGTAGTCGGACAGAAATATACTCTGACAGAAACAAAACCGGCAGATGGTTATGTGACAGCAGAAAGCATCACGTTTACCGTTGAAGACACTGCAAAGCCACAGAAAATCGAAATGAAAGATGATGTGACCAAGGTAGAAATTTCCAAAACAGATATTTCCGGTAAGGAACTGCCAGGAGCAAAACTGACCATTCTTGACAAAGACGGTAAGACAGTAGAGAGCTGGACTTCTGAGGAAAAACCACACTACATAGAAATGCTTCCGATTGGGGAGTATACACTTCGTGAAGAGTCTGCCCCTGATGGATATCTGGTAGCGGAAGATGTGAAATTTACAGTGGAGGATACCGGAGAGATCCAGAAAGTAGTGATAGAAAGATGAAGGTAAAACCGGAAGAAACACCAACACCGGAAACACCGTCTACACAGGTAACAGATACACCGAAAACCGGAGATGATACACACATGCTGATTTGGATTCTGCTTGCGATTGCAGGTATGGCAGGCAGTGTATCAGCAGTCTGGATTGCGAAAAAAAGAAAAATAAAAGTTAATGGAGGGGCGATTTATGGGCAGCAAAGTCATAGATGCCCTTTTGAATGATGAAAGGGGTAGTAAAATGAGAACGTTATTGATTATTGCAGGGATTCTTCTGGTATTAGCAGTCAACTTTGTTCTGTACTGCTGTATCCGGGTAGGAGCAAAGGAAGACCGTCTGTTGGAAAACCATAGAAAGGAACAGATTGATGCAGGAAGAAGTGAATGAAAAACAGTGTCCCTGTGTATCACTGGCGGAAAAGTGACAGTTCGCTTATTGAAACAGGCAATGATGCGTTTTCTGGCAGCAATAGAGAAAGAAAAAGCAGAGAAAGCAAGAAAACAGCAGGTAAAAGGACCGCCAGATAAAGATTATCATGGGAAGCAGAGTTTAAAGAAGCTGGCACAGCAGAATGTTCAGCTTTCCAACATTGAGATTACGGATAACAATATTAAGGCTTTTGAAAAAGTGGCAAAAAAGTATGGCATTGATTTTAGCCTGAAACGTGATAAGTCCGTAGTTCCACCGAGATATTTTGTTTTCTTCAAGGCAAGGGATGTGGATGTGATGACAGCGGCATTTCGGGAATTTACCGGAAAGACATTGAATAAAACAAAGAAACCGTCTGTCCGTAAGAAATTACAGCAGGCAATCGCAGCCCGCAGCCAGGATAAACAGAGAGAACGGGAAAAATCGAAAGAAAAACAGAAGGAGCCGACCTTATGAGTGGGATAAAAAATATAAAGAAAAAACTGAAAGGATTTCAGGTGCGTCCCCCGAATGCAGAAGTGATAAAAAAGGTTCTGTTGCATATTCCGTATGTGGTTGTATTTTATGTGGTAAATAAATGCACCTGGCTGTATCAATATTGCAGAGGCAGTACAGTGGTGGACAGGCTGATGGTTCTTCTTATGAACTATCCGTTAGCGTTTAAAAAGTTGTTGCCGAGTATACAACCGAAAAGTCTGGCTGCGGGAACTATTGCTGCAGTCAGTGTGTGGGCAGTGGTATATTTCAAAGGAAAGAATGGAAAGAAGTTTCGCCAAGGGGAGGAATATGGTTCTGCCAGATGGGGAAATGAAAAGGATATAGCTCCTTTTATTGATCCGGTCTTTGAGAATAATATCCTATTGACGCAGACAGAACGATTAACCATGAATAGCAGACCAAAGAAACCAAAGTATGCCAGAACAAGAATGTCATCGTAATAGGTGGTTCCGGAAGCGGTAAGACCAGATTTTATGTAAAACCACAGCTTATGCAGATGCCGGATAATGTGAGCTTTGTGGTCACCGATCCCAAGGGGACAATTATCGTAGAATGTGGTAAGATGTTAGCACGAGGGACACCGAAGAAAGATAAAAATGGGAAAATCCTGCGTGATAAAAATGGCAGAGTGGTAATGGCTCCTTACAAAATCAAGGTGCTGAATACCATCAACTTTGCCAAAAGTATGCACTATAATCCGTTTCATTACATTCGTTCGGAAAAAGATATTCTGAAACTGGTAAATACGATCATGGTAAATACCAAAGGAGAGGGAGAAAAATCTTCCGAGGATTTCTGGACAAAAGCGGAACGTCTGCTGTATTGTGCTTTGATTGGTTATATCTACTATGAAGCACCGGAGGAAGAACAGAATTTTTCAACCCTGCTGGAATTTATCAATGCCAGTGAAACCAGGGAAGAAGATGAAGAGTTTAAAAATGCAGTGGATCTGTTATTTGAGGAGCTGGAAAGAGACGAGCCGAATCATTTTGCAGTAAGGCAGTATAAAAAATACAAGCTGGCTGCAGGAAAGACAGCAAAAAGTATTTTAATCAGTTGTGGTGCCAGACTCGCACCCTTTTGATATTGCGGAACTGCGGGAGCTTATGTCTTATGATGAGATGGAGCTGGATATGATCGGAGATCAAAGAACTGCATTGTTTATTGTAATTTCTGATACGGATGATACTTTTAACTTTGTGGTCGCTATGATGTACAGTCAGCTTTTCAATCTGTTATGTGACAGAGCCGATGATGTTCATCATGGAAGACTGCCCTATCATGTGAGAATCCTCTGTGACGAGTTCGCAAATATCGGTCAGATTCCGAAGTTCGATAAGCTGATCGCAACGATCCGAAGCAGAGAAATTTCTGCATCCATTATTTTACAGTCACAATCACAGCTCAAGACCATTTACAAGGATGCAGCGGAAACTATCACAGGCAACTGCGATACCATGCTGTTTCTTGGTGGAAAGGAAAGTACCACTCTGAAAGAAATTTCGGAGACACTTGGAAAGGAAACCATTGATTTATATAACACTTCTGATACAAGAGGACAGAGCAGGTCTTATGGTCTGAACTATCAGAAAACAGGAAAAGAATTGATGAGCCGGGATGAACTGGCAGTCATGGACGGTAACAAGTGTATTTTACAGCTTCGTGGTGTCCGTCCGTTTTACAGTGATAAATTTGACATTACAAAACATAAACGGTATAAGCAGTTATCCGATTATGATAAAAAGAATGAGTTTCATGTGGAAGAATACATGAAACATCAGATGGAAGTCCGGTTAAATCCGGAAGAAGCGTTCGACCTTTATGTGTATGAAGGCAGTGAACTGGAAAAACAATCAAATAGTGAAAATGAAGGCACAGAGCATGTAACGTAAAACATACATAGCTCTTTTTTTATGCCCTTTTGGGAGGTAGCGATATGCGTAAGCATGAAAGACCGCCCATCAGGGCGGAACCCTCCGAGTAGTAACCGTTAAAAAATCACAATGAAAACAGCAGTTACGAAAGGAGAACATAGATTATGGCGTTTTTTACATCCGCAATTAATATTTTACAGACTCTGGTTGTTGCAATCGGAGCTGGTCTGGCAGTTTGGGGAGTTATCAATCTCCTGGAAGGATATGGAAATGACAATCCCGGAGCCAATGCTCATGTGCGGTAAAGTAATAAAAAGATTTAGGTAGCCGCCTTAACTATTCCTAAATAAGATAATATGCACAGTATTTTCTCGTAAATAGAAAATAAATTATTGCATTTTACCAATTATTATGTTAAAATGACAATGTAACAAAGAGCTATGTATTTTTAAGGAAAGGGAGGAACTTATGAATTTAAGAAAATCTATTTTAGCACTTTCAGTAGTAGCTGGAATTGTAGCTGCTCCAATGACTGTATTTGCCGCTCATACTCATAGTTGGGGTTCTCCCCAGTACTATGGATATGAAGATGAAATGCCTGGTATATATGATGACTGGGATAAATGTGCGACACGTCATGTATATAATTACAAACAATGTTTAATTTGTGGAGAAGTAAGCATTTATGAAGTTGAGACGATTGAAATGTCTCACAAATGGGTGAATGGTGCATGTGTATATTGCAACAAAGGTTACGCGAAAGAGATAAATTAACATAGTATCATTACCGGCAAGTTTATAATCAAAAAATAGAAAGCATTGAGAATATTTCAAAATTTCTTGAAAGTACTCTCAGTGCTTTCTTTGATAATATGAAAGGAGAAATAAATGCAAAAAAAACAACTTTCTGTATTAGTACTAATTATTTTATGCTTTTTATTAGGATGTAACAGAGAAACACCAAAAGATGAATCTCAACAAAATTATGAAGATGAATCTAATATTTCTAAAACAAATGGAGAAGAACTTGTAAATATAAACAGTGAATTGTTAGGTTCGACTCCTTTTGATATCCAAATCGATAAAACAGCATTGCAGACTAGAAAAGAAACAGAAACAGAAGTTACAATAAAGACAAATTTAACAGACTGGGGTTATACTGTTTCTTCTGAAAAAGGGAAAATATCTGATATAAATAAAAATTCATTCATATATATAGCACCTAAAGATGAGAGGGATGATACTATAAAAATACAATTATCGGACTATGAAAATGGCATATCATATGAATATACAACTTCCACTTATTTTTGCGGGAAACAAACTACAATTTTTATGATACTGATAATAGACGACGATAGTGCTGTGCGCTCTTCCCTCAGCTTTATGCTGAAGCGTGCCGGATATGAGGTGAAAACGGCTCCAAGTCCTCGCGAAGCTATGGACATAGTTAGGGCCGAAGCTCCCGCCTTGATTTTGATGGATATGAACTTCACTCTTTCCACTACCGGAGAAGAGGGACTTACCTTATTGAAGCAGGTAAAGGTGTTCCGTCCCGATGTGCCCGTTATTTTGATGACGGCATGGGGAAGTATCCAGCTTGCCGTGCAAGGGATGCAGGCAGGTGCATTCGACTTTATTACCAAACCTTGGAACAACGTAGCGTTGATGCAAAGGATAGAAACTGCTTTGGAGCTGACTTCACAAGATAAGAAAGCAGCGGTTCCGGTGGAAGATAATGACGGCTTCAACCGTAGCCATATCATTGGAAAGAGTAAGGCACTGATGGATGTGCTGGCCACGATCAAGCGGATAGCGCGTACCAACGCATCGGTCTTGATTACCGGTGAAAGTGGTACAGGTAAGGAGTTGATAGCCGAAGCGGTGCATTTGAACAGTTCCCGTAGCAAGAAACCTTTTGTGAAAGTGAATTTGGGAGG
>ENA-OQMX01000270-OQMX01000270.1-human-gut-metagenome-genome-assembly--contig:-NODE-270-length-13202-cov-5.806501_pt1 | contig 13202 bp, 19 predicted proteins | sample MGYA00242622_ERZ504866 | MGnify/ENA primary metagenome ERZ504866 (study PRJEB26092, sample SAMD00036422) | human gut metagenome | host: Homo sapiens | study: EMG produced TPA metagenomics assembly of...
ACAAAAAAACTGAATACTGAATACTGAACACCCTCTTAGATACCTCGCACCCTGGGTATCATGGCAGCATCAGGGAAGATACTACTAGTACGCGTACATAGTACGTACTAGGTAAATACAAAATATTTTCGTACCTTTGCACCCGTAATCAGGCAAGTAAAGTCAGGTTGCGGGCGTGACTACTTTTTTCACTATTATTCTGCAGAGCAGATGGAAAAGCCTAAATCGGGTGAAAGTGCAATAAAAAACGTCGGTAATGAACTTTTAACATTTAATATGCTGACAACTCAGAAAAAATGTTTATTTTTGCATTTATATTTTAGCGGTTTAAAGGAGAATTTATGAAAAAGTATTTAATATTAATGTTATGCCTGCTTTCTTTGAGGGGTACAGCTCAGAATAGATACGAGGACTTGGGCAATGGTACGGTTCTCGTACATCGGAATATTCCTTCATCAACATCTTCTTCCAAGAATACGAAGGTAACTTCAGTACAGCATTTGCATTTTCAGGGAATCTCGTTGAATACCTCATTTCGAAATTTCCTCAAGTATTTGCGTGCCAAGCATTTCTATGTCGATGTTCGTGATGAGTCTGATTATTGCTATATATCGGGGACTGTATGCGGTATCCCTGATTTCGACATATCTCTTGTGGGAGACTACAGTGATGATGGCATAATCCATGGCGTGACGGCCAGCAAGTCGTTTCCTGATGTTGAGTCGATGTATGCGGCATTGGAGTGTATTTTTGACAAGTTGACCAAAGCCTATCCTCGCCATGAAGGTGCAGCTGTTTCCATGGTGGATGAAAACCGCAACGCGATAGATTTGTGGAACGTTGATGTTTTTAACGAGGAAGGCGTTTGTATCGGTATGCTTTATGTTTTTGCCCAGGAACCTGATGGTGCAGGAAACTGTAAGATTACCATAGAGTATAACGATTTTGTTAATTCTTTGGCTTCGGATGCTTATGACTATAATGTGATTGGCTACGGCAGACCGATAGATATTAGCGAGTACGTAAAGCCCACACTTGATGCATGCACGATGGAAGTAGGCAGTGCATTCTTGAAGTTCACCTGCCGTAGGGGCAACAATGTTTATGAAATGGTAGCCTTTGGTGAAGACAGAAGCAGCATCTTGTATAATTTGTTTGTAGATAGTAGTAGTCGTGAACTCAACAGAAAGATCATGAATGCCTATTTTGCCGAGAATCTCAGAGTCTATAATGGCAATGTAATGGCATGTACCAACAGTGCTTTCGATGATATTAGTTACAAGGTAGTGAGTGCGAACTTTAGCACCAACAATAGTCTGAAGAAAGAACCATCAAAGGGAGACTTTAACGAGTTTAACGAGAAGATATTAAATAGTAAGACGAATGCCGATATGGGTTGGACGCTCTTGGAGTATTTGCTCAAGCATAAGGCTACTCGTTCAGGTTCATCTACAAGCCAGAAGTATCATTGCAATGGCTTGGAGTTTGACAATCCTGCCGATATGGAGGACTACAAGAACGCTCAAGGTTTGAAATAGTTTTTGCAATATGTTGTAGTAAGACGGCTACACTAAAAATGAACAGAAGAGATGGGCGGCTCGTCAGGTATATGCTTTCCATCTCTTCTATATTGCTTGTATTATTTTTCTGATGAAACTCCTTCTTGTCTTAGCCATTGCTTCCGTAGCCCTATCGTGGGTTTCTATCAGCAATGGGCTTTTGTGGTATTGCACAATCTTGCCCCCGACGCCACCTATCCAAACGTAATATGTAGATGTATCTTGTGTCATAATTATTTTATCTTCAATGTCCGCAGATATTCCTTCTGCTCGGGCGTGATTCTGTAGCTCTCGATGGCCTTCTGGATGGTCTTGTTGTGCGTCCAGGGAGCAAGGCGGTGTTGCTCGATGTAGGGAATCGCCTGGTCCCATTGCTTGGCAAGGGCGGTGGCGAAGAACCAGGCTACCATCATTTTTACGTAATACTCTTCGCTCCTTATTGATGCAGGAATTTCAAGATATTCTGCCTTGAAGTCTTTATCCAGATAATGAGACATAAGCGCCTCTATTCCAAAGCGACAAGTATAAACGTGTGATGATTTGCTCCAAGTCTTGATCTTCGCCAATAGCTCCTCCTTGTGTTTGGCAAACACCTTCGGAGACATGATGTCGCAAACTGCCCAGTTATCCACGAAAGGCAGGAAGGTGTCTGTAAGACGAATGCATTCCTCGTAGTCCTTTACCTCGGAAATGAGGAGACCATGAAGCATATTCTCATCGTAGTATTCGTGAGGAAGCTGATGAAGGAAATCCTCATATTCTGCCTCCTTTATAAACTCTTTTGCGAACTTGCGAAGCACAGGCACACGAATGCCTATGAAACTCTCCATAGGCACTCCCGGTGTCAGCTTGGCCTGAAAAGCAGCATACTGCTTATCCTGCATGACGAACAGTCTTTCTTGAAGTGAAGTCATTTTTATCCAATTAATTTAATGATCTGTTTATCCGAAGCATCAGGCAGAATTTCTTTCAGATGCTCTAAAATCCTCTGTTGAGACTCTTCTGGAGTTCGGTTGCATTGGCAAGCCTCCCAGCCATAGAGATTTTCGGGAGTATTGAGCAGCGACCAACCCCAGCCATATTCGTGATTGTGCTTGTCACGAGGGTAGATGAAATCCTCGGTCACGATGTAAGTCGCCATTTCCAGTCGGGTGAGATAACCGTCAAACTTACTTCTCATTCCCTTGCCGGTGAAACCGCAGGCTGCCCGAAGTTCTCTCGTGATGAGACTGCCAGTAGATTGAAGCGTACTGAGAATGGCTCCTTCTATCGATTCTTCATCCGGACGGGGGTATTTGCTTCTTCTGTAGTTGCAGAAGTCAGGCCACCATTCCTGGCTGATGAATCCTGCTTTCTTGTTAAAAAACTTTCCGTACATACACGGCATTTCCTGAACGATTTCGCCCTTCCATTTCCATAATGGCCAGTCCCAACCGCCTTTAGGAAAAGTTACATATCGGCAATCCTCCGCCACGATGTCTTCGGCAGAGAATCCTTCAATGCCGCTATCGAGGAGGGGGAGGAAGCCGATTTTCTGAATCAGCTCCATCATGCCTGTTGCTGAATATATTTCTGGAAAATTCATGTTCATTTATTTTTATCCTTTGTACTTAAACACTTTAACCATATCCTTGTCGCCACCCACAAGCTGGCTGCATCTGTTCAGCATTCCGGTGTCAGAGAAACCGCATTTCAGCATGACCTTTCCTGATGCTGGATTTCCAGTGAAATGGTCTGCCCAGATGTTTTCAAAATGCTTTACTTGGATGCAGTAGTCGAGCATCAGTTTCAAGGCTTCGGTGCAGATTCCCTTGTTCCAATAAGGTTTTCCTATCCAGTAGCCCACCTCACAGTCGTTTTCTCCGATAGGGATGTTGCTGGTTTCATGGGTGTAGTAGCCGATGCAACCGATTGCCTCGCCAGTCTCTTTCAGTACAATCGCCCATGTCGTTTCATTATGGAAGAATGTCCGGATTATCTCCCGACTTTCCTCTACAGACTTATGTGCTGGCCATCCTGCACGAGGTCCCACATCAGGGTCGGAGGCGTACTTGAAGAGTGCCTCTGCATCCGATTCCTGCCAATGGCGGAGTAAAATTCTTTCTGTTTCCATCAGTTTATTTCTATGAAAATTTTCGTTCTTTATGATGTTATTGATTCATGTGTAAATACGCCATCAGCGCAATCTGTATCAGCAGAATGGCAGGAATGCCGTATTTGAATTTCTTGTGCATCGTCTTATGGTGCCAGACATTCATTCCCATCCATGCCCCGATGCTTCCTCCAAGTACAGCCAGCAGCAAAAGCGTGGCTTCCGAAATGCGCCACTTGGCTTTCTTAGCCTTGTATTTGTCAATGCCGTACACGATGAATGTAACTGCATTGATGGCAAGGAGATAGTAGGCGAGATAACTATGTAATGTGTTCATGCTCAATTTTCTGTTGTTACTTCTTTATTCTAAATAACCGGAAATCCTTAATGACCTTAATGACCTTAATGACCGGAAAAGCCTCTAAACATTCATTTGTTTTTCTGATGAAACTCCTTTCTTGTCTTAGCCATTGCTTCCGTAGCCCTATCGTGGGTTTCTATCAGCAATGGGCTTTTGTGGTATTGCACAATCTTGACCCCGACTGACTTGTGCCTTTTCTTTTCCTTGATGCATTGAATGATCAAGTCTGGATTGGCTGATTTAGCCGTTGGAGTCTTGTCAAAGTTCTGAATATAGGCAGCGTTGGTCAGGAAGAGAATGTCGGAACCGTCCGGTATTTCCTGCATTACTTTCACCATGAGGGTTAGCATCATTCGGAACTCTGTGGTGTGTAGGTCGCTGATTACATCACGGCTGATGATGTTGCCGTTATGCTCAATCACAACGGCAGCACCACCGGCTCGCTCTTTATGGCCATAATCACATGAACCACCTATCCAAACGTAATATATAGAAGTATCTTGTGTCATAATAGTTCTTTACTCATAGCTTCACTTGTAGATAATTTTTCAGGATATTGCCAACACGCAATTGTCTGGCATAATCCATTAGTTTACTGATATTTCTTTCTGGTCTGGAAAGATAATTATCGATGATTTCAGAACAGACATCAATGCACACCTTGTTGCGGAACTTTACTGCATCGCATACGCATCGTTCTACATCATATACCTTTACCTGAAATCCATCTATGACTTTCTCCATCACGCCGATTTCAAGAATATTGGCAGTATAGTGATGGAGCTCTATCTTTGGGAATGAAGGTACTTTAACTTTTCTATCCCTTTTGATGGCGACATGATAAGCCTGCGGCAAGGATGTCGTAAGCTGATGGATATTCCAGGCAGACCAAAGGCAGAGGATTCCGTTGGGAACAATAGACTCAATATCAACCATACATGCTGACAATTGGTCTATGTTAGCATATACGCCACGGCAAACCTGAATCAGTTCACCTTGGCGAACGGCTTCCAGCATCTTGTAGTAAGCTGTTCGTCCTTGTACTTTGACGTTTGCAGATGATATGAATGAATTCTTTGTTTCCATAATTGTTCTTCTAATTTTGGTACAAAAATACCACAAATATTTTTAATTGTGGTACTTTTGTACGGAAAACTTTTTAAATTCACTCATTTTTTAATAAATTTCAACAGTTTTATAGCTATTTTGGTACAAAAATACCACAAATATTGCTGATTGTGGTGCTTTTGTACGGGAGGATAGAATGGACAATGCATGGTTATTTTCCTATTTCTGATTTTTCCATTTATTTTATCTTCAATGTCCGCAGATATTCCTTCTGCTCGGGCGTGATTCTGTAGCTCTCGATGGCCTTCTGGATGGTCTTGTTGTGCGTCCAGGGAGCAAGGCGGTTTTGCTCGATGTAGGGAATCGCCTGGTCCCATTGTTTGGCAAGAGCCGTGGCGAAGAACCAGGCTACCATCATCTTTACGTAATACTCTTCACTCCTTACAGATGCAGGAATTCCTCGCACTCTGCCTCCTTTGTAAATTCTTTTGCGAACTTGCGAAGCACAGGCACACGAATGCCTATGAAACTCTCCATAGGCACTCCTGGTGTCAGTTTGGCTTGGAAAGCAGCATACTGCTTATCCTGTATGGCGAACAGTCTTTCTTGAAGTGAAGTCATAAATCTTATTGTTATTTTAACTTATCATATTCCTCATCGGTCACAGGCTCCAGCCACTCGTTGGAGTTGTTCTCACCAGGAATTTCAAAGGCGAGGTGGGCAAACCAGCTGTCTTTTGCCGCACCATGCCAATGCTTCACGTTGGCAGGAATATGGATGACTGTGCCGGGGAGGATTTCCTGCGCAGGCTTTCCTTCTTCCTGATACCAGCCACGTCCGGCTACACCTACCAGCATTTTCGTTCCATACCTCCTTTGCCAGATTGAATGCTGCCCAGGCTTTTGGCCAGCCGACGTAGAAGGCGATGTGAGTAATAATCTCTGCCGCTTCCGTGCGGGTAATTCCGTTATTCTTTGCCGACTGCAAGTGATATTTCAGCGAGCTGTCGGTGATTCCTTGGCTGATGAGCGAAGTGATTGTTACCAAACTGCGGTCGCGCAATGAAAGCAGGTCATTGCGGCTCCATACTTCTCCGAAGAGGATGTCGTCGTTGAGGTGGGCGAACTCTGGGGCAAACTCACCCAGTTGGGTGCGCCCTGCTGTCTGTACTATTTTCTTCATTGTGTCATTTTTTTTAATTCTTCTCCATATTTTCAAATTCTTCTCCAGAAAACATCTACGATGTAAAAATAACAGTTATTCTATATATGCTTCCTTGTATTTAAGCAGTCTTGCGGTACTCGCTTGGAGTCTTTCCCGTCTGTGCCTTGAAAAAGCGGACGAAGTGCTGAGAATATTCAAAGCCGAGGCGCTGGCTGACTTGTGTAATGGTTAAGGTTTCATCTACAAGTAGTTGGCGGGCTGCAGAAAGCAGTCGGTCGTTGATCAGACTCTTTGCGGTTCTGCCAGTCTCAGTCTTGACTAATTCACCGAAATATTTGGTAGAATAGCAGCATTTGTCGGCAAAGTAGGCTACGGTAGGCAGCCCTTCATGCTCCGCTTTCCTGACAATGTATTCATCGAGCAGAGAGATGAATTTCCTGACCACCGAATGATTAATCTCCTCGCGTGTGATAAACTGGCGGTCGTAGAATCGCAGACAGTAGTTCAGCAACAACTCGATGTTGGAAACGATGAGTTCGCGCGAATGTCTATCTATAGGATGCTGAAGTTCCTGCTTAATCATTGAGAGTACATCACGGAAGATGTTTACCTCGGCAGCGGATAGATGTAGAGCTTCGTTGCTTGTGTAGTCGAAGAACTCATAGCGGGAGATGTTCTTGCCAAGCTGCGTGCGGTTGAGCAACTCGGGATGGAAAGCCAATACCGTATATTTGGCAAGCGGTACTCCAGGAATGGGTTCAACCTTAATCGACTGACCTGGAGCAAACGAGGTGACGGTCATCTCGTCAAAATCATATTCTGTTCTGCCGTATGACAATTTGCAGCCCTTGTTTTCCTTCAGAAAGAGGGCATAAAGTCCGTAGTGATGCACAGCCTCCTGTATAGGAGAGGTGTTCTCCACACGTGCAATGCTTACCAGAGGATGAAGCGTTTTCACCCCAATGTAGTCGTTGAACTCCTGTATTGTATTAAAGAATAATTCCTTCATAATCCTAAGCCTTTTATATTTCTAAATTACTTGAGTGCAAAGATAATGCAAATGAGCGCAATGAAAGCTTGCTTTCAAATTGCCGAGTGCAGCTTATCTTATGCAAAGATACGCACATTCTCCTAAAGAGCTTATACCTGGTTTCCGGAAGATGTTACCATTATCGGAGATTTATTCCATTCTGCCATATTTCATTTCCACGCCTTCCTTATCATATTGCTTGCGCTTGCCGGTTGGTGGCTCAGTAAGTGTGATGCGAACTACAGCCGTGCGTGAAAGGGAACGGGCGATGCTCTGGTCGAAAGCATCCATGTGTTTAGGGAGGAAGCCGATTTTCTGAATCAGCTCCATCATGCCTGTTGCTGAATATATTTCTGGAAAATTCATGTTCATCTTTTTTTATCCGTTGAACTTAAATAATCTTGACGTTACATCTGTCTTCTTATGTATCGTGCCAGTCCGTAAACATATCTTCGGCAACCTGGACGATAGTGGAGCAGGCGGTCGAACCATGCAAGATGTTTGTTGAATAGGCGAACTGTAACACCTACATAGACCATGGCGAAGAGCGTTCCGATGCCCACGATCTCCCATTTCCATGAACCGAGAAGCAGGAAACAGAACAAGACGGCCAAGACCACGAGCGTGATGTCCACCCGAATCTTGGCTTTAGGGAAAGGCCAGCCGGTAACCTTGTGAATGGCGATGGAAATGCCCTCGTCAGGCATGGTTACTGAGCCGCACTTCACCTCCATGGCAATTCCGAAACCGAGGATGGTGCAACCGGCAATCTGCACAAGGGCATTGACCAGGATATATTCTGAAACCATCCACTGTGTAAGCACCATATTGAGGTCTATGAACATTCCGAAGATAAAGCCGATAGCGAGCTGGAAGAGTTGCACCCACTCGAAGTTTCTTCTCAGAATCAGAATCTGCAGCACCACGAAGATCGCATTCATCATGATGGTGTAGCCGCCGATAGTCCATCCTGGGATGTAATCAAGCATCTTACCTGCCGAAGCCATCACGTAAGGGATGGTGGAAATAACGCTTGAACCTAACTGACTTCGCACACATGCTGCGACTCCGAAAGTCATTACATAGAGCGAAACGAGCAGCAGAATATGCTGCCATACAAAAGATATAACTTCTTCTTTCTTAATCATTATATTATTTTCTTAATCAATTCGTTCAGTTTATCCTCTCTGATAATCTTCGGCTGAGCCTTGCCAGCGAGAATGAGAATCTTCTTGCCGTTACGATAGATATGAAGCTGTCGTGAGCGAACCACGGCTGTCAACTCCTCATCGTTCTGCATGGCTTGCCAGATAGGATAATATACTTCCTCAGGTTCAAACAACTTCTTTTGAAGATGCGAGCAGAGGTTTGTTGTATCAATAGTCATCATACCTATTCTTTTACACTATATTCTTGTTAATTTCTTGCCATTCCAGATGCTCTTCCAGATGATTGGACTTTACCAGTACACTCTGGAAACCAAAACGCTTGCCTGCCTCGGCATTCTCTGTGCGGTCATCGAAATAGAGCGTAGTGGCAGGATTCAATCCTGTCTGCTGCGTCATCTCTTCGTAGATTTCGACGGATGGCTTCTCTTTCCGCATGGCGTATGAGAGGAACACTTCATCAAACAGCTCCTCCGTGGAATATCCCAGCTGATTCATCAGACAGACCGATTTCTGCCAAAGCGTATCGTTGATGTTGCTGAGCAGATAGACCTTGTATTGCTTCCGAAGCTTGACCAATGCCTCCAGTCTTTCCACGGGCAGATTGCCACACAGCTCTTCCAGGACTTTCTCAATATCCTCGGTTGTGGTTCCTTTGCGGCAAAGGCTCAGCATCTCTTTCAATGTTTCTGCTTCTGCTACCAGACCATTGATATATTGGTGCATCAGTCTCTTGATTTTGCGGACATGGATTAGTCGCTTGAACGCCGTAACGCCCAGGCTCTCCATGGCTTTCACAACAGAGGCATCATCAATGTTCACGATGACACCTCCATAATCAAAAACGAGAGTTTCTATCTGTTTCATGCTCATTTTCCTATTGTTAGAATTTATCTATTTCCGTGAAACGATTAAAAGTTTGCCGAAAAATCCATCAGCATTTTCTGGGCGAGGGGAGCGTACCAGGTCTTCACCTCCTGTTCTGTAGGCGTATGACCGCCAGGGAAACGGAAGGCTTGATTGTAATGCTGCAGGAAGAGAGGGGAGAAGTGAGCCAGGGTGTCCTGCTCACCAAAAAGTCCCCACACACGATCCTTATAATAGGGGTTGCAATGGTCAAACTGCACGGCTTCCAGCTCCGCAAATTCCTCAATCAGCGCCTCGTCAATCACTAATCGCTGATTTCCGTCCCTTCTCGGTGCTTTGTATTCATGCTCTCCGATTCGCTCCTTCAGAAACTCCGTCATCATGAAATACGGATTGCCGAGCAGGGCAGGAATGCCTACCACCGGAGCCAGCATCTGGGCGAGGAAAGAGCCGCAGCTGTTGCCCAGAAGCAAGTCGGGCTGTTCCCGGTCGATGATGGAGCGAATCTCCTTCAGTGCTTCCTTGGGGTGCAAAGGGAGGTCGGGAGTCAGCACCACTGCCGTCCCCTCAAACGCCTCTTTCAAGGCTCTCGCCATCGGACAGCTACCCGTGGCGAAGAATCCGTGTAGGAATAATATCTTCTTCATGCTCAAATCATTTGATAATGATGCGCCTATAATCTAGAGAGATAAGCCATGCTCAACTCCATATCAGCGCAATATATCTGCAAAAATACAAAAATATTCAGAAAAATGATTTTATGGATGGATTTTGTTTGCAGGGCGAACTTTATTTAACCTTATTTTATATGATAGAGGGATGTTTTGAAAAACCGAAATCCTTAATGACCTTAATGACCGGATTTAAGGGGATTGAAAAATGAAAATGACCCTTAATGACACCTTCGGGAATAAATAAACCGCTCCACCTATTTATATATATAGGAGGAGCGGTTGTAGTAGATAAAATCATCTCAAAAACTAATCCCATGCAGATTTCATTCTGCTTTCCTGTATCTTGCTTTCTGCTTTCCTGCTGCTTACACGCAGCTTGAAACACCGAGCGAAGTGGCTATTGCGGTGAGAATGCTGATCGCAATCTGAATCACCATTTTCCAAGTATCCTTCTTCATAGACTTCTACTTTTTAGAGACTTACATTGTCGTCGCCACCGCCTTCACTGCCGGTATTGCCGCCGCTGGTACCCTGGTCACCAGTGGTTCCGCTACCGCCAGCTCCCTGCGTTCCGCTGCCTTCAGTTCCGGTGGTTCCGCTGCCGCCAGTATTGCTGCCGCCACCCTGGGTTCCGTCGCCATCGCCACCACCATCAGGAGTAACTGGAACGTTGAGGTCCACGTTGGTCTTGCCCTCCTTGATTGCCTTGATCACGGCAGCCTGAGCGCTGCGGCTTGCCACGAGGTTGAATTCTGCGTCGTCGAGCAGGTTCTTGAACTGCTGGCCTGGGTCCCACTGAACCTTCACATTGGTGATGTTCTGCGCCGTAAACTTGTCGGCAGTCTCTGCGCCCTTGGAGGCGAGCAGGATAGAGAAGTCGCCCAGGTCGCCCAGACGGATCTTCTTGCCTTCGAGCAGCATCTCTCTCATGCAGTCCACTGCCATGTAGAGGATGGCGCTGATGTCAGCTCTTGAATACACGCTGCCGTGAGAAGTGATGTGCTTGGCAAACTTCTCGATGGTCATCACATCGGTGTACTGCGAGATGGCGAACGCATTCTGCTTCTCGGTCTTCACCAGGTCGGTGTCCTTCTTGTCCGGCTCCTTGCCGTCTTTCTTAGCCTGGTTGATACGTGACTTTGCCTGGTTGATCTCAAGGAGGTTTGCGTTCACGCTGCGCATTACGATGCTGTAGTTAATCATACTCTGTTCTGTGTTTAAGAGTTCACTGAATCACAACTACCCGGAAAGCCCTCGTTTCTGCCCGATTTTGGGGTCTTAATAGATGACCGGCGCCTGCCATCATTTAAGCCCAGCCCCGGTCTTCATAGATGACCGGTTTTCGGCACAATAGGCTGTTCCTTCGATTGCCGGTGCAAAGATACAAAATTTCAAAGGCGAAATCAAGTTTTTATCGAAATAAGATGGTAAAAATGGCGTAAGTAGCTGATATACAGATATGTAACTATTGGCGATATTTACACGTTTCGTTTCCACCAGCATTTTCCTTTCGCTCTGAAGGTGGGCAGAAGCTTTTTACGTCTTTTGGGTCATTTCGGGTCAAAGTCATTTCGGGTCATTTTCATTTTCGGGGCGCAAAGTTACTCATAGTATAATATAAATTAAATTTATATTATACTATGGCTGAAAATGACATTGCATTTTCAAAATGACCCGAAATGACTTTGACCCAAAATGACCCGATATTGATTCTCGATTATATTTTTTGAAAAACTTTTATTAAGGTTTAAAGTGTTGGTAATTAGGTGGATAGACATTGTTTCTGCATCTAAGAATATTTCTCTTTGTATTTTTGAGAACTCCTTTTAGTTGTGGATTTTTTCTCTTTCTTATCTTGTTTATGTGTTGCTTATCCTGTAAATACGTCAATATAATTCCGGAAAACAACCATTTTCGCCCCTCCAACCTGCCTTTTACCCCAGTATTTTTACCCTTCTGCGGGGGTAAAAAAATGCCATCGGAGACACATTTTAGTGCTCCGAGAGCCAAATTCTACTGATAATTTTGCGAAAAACCATTTTTTCTCTCTTTCACTTTTTCGCTCATATAATGCAATCTTTCATAACAAAGATAATATAAGCATATTTTATAAAATTCTGAAAATATGCAAGATATGCGGCTATTGAGTAGAATATAATTATTGATGTTTTGAGCGTTTGAAAAAAGCAATAAAAATCCCCTTTTTTTCGTGTTTTTGAAGGAATTTCTCATATTTTTTGTGTTAATCTATATATTTATGCCCGATTTCTCGCAATTATTTTGTAACTTTTGGGGGCGAATTCTGTGTATGGTGCGCAGGAAAACATAAATATTTAAAAATATACGGTGATGACAGAACAGCTGAAACAAGCCATTATAGAAAGTGGAAAGCAATATTTCCGCTCTATTATCATACGAGGAGTTTGGCGAGTAAAACAAAAAGTAATAGGGAACGCATTGCGTTCCCTATTACCATTTTCTGTTATTTTCCGATGCACCATACGTAATCAGCTGATTATCAGTTGTTTAATGTATGTTTGAGCCGTATGGAAGCCGGGCTAAAATATAAGGATTTTTATCTCTTTAATTATCTGATATTCAGTGCTTTTTAGTCCTACTTTCCTACTTTTTTCAAGTATCTTTTTAAGCCCTTTTCTACGCCTTTCACTTTCCCACGCAAATAATGAATGTCATTGATTCTCAATCGGTTAAGTACTGACGTGCTATTTGTGAGCCGCTTTTCTTCTGAATGAAAAGAATGTTGATTATCAGCTACTTACGATTTTCGTATTTTCACTTGGTTTCACTTGATTTCATTCATTTTGTATGTCGCTTATCTTTACAAACCCCCATTTTTAGGGGTTGAAGATTTAACATATTTAACCTTTGTAAACACTCAAAATCTGCATTTTCGTGCTAAAACGTGGTTTTTTACCTTTTTGAGATGTCGGCTTTTATCTGAATAAATCTGCCATCGTCAGCTGGCATTGGATGTCATCAGAATAGCCGCCAGGCGCAAGTCCATAGGAGGTGATCATCGTGATGAGTACCGTTTTCTCGGTGCCTGTTTCCCTGATGAAGGTCTCCCTTCGGTTGCGGATGCGGTTGTCCTCTTCTTCTGTAATAACGTAAGGGACGCTGGATTATTGCATCGTCTTGATAGGCGATAAAAATCAATATATTCTGATAGACTTTCCTCTAATTCGGAGACAGTTTCATAA
>ENA-OQMX01000271-OQMX01000271.1-human-gut-metagenome-genome-assembly--contig:-NODE-271-length-13189-cov-6.613765_pt1 | contig 13189 bp, 9 predicted proteins | sample MGYA00242622_ERZ504866 | MGnify/ENA primary metagenome ERZ504866 (study PRJEB26092, sample SAMD00036422) | human gut metagenome | host: Homo sapiens | study: EMG produced TPA metagenomics assembly of...
GTGAGCCACCACACCGCCAGCAGGAGAGATTATCTCCTTACCACTGATAGTAGATGTCTTTTTGATTACCAACTCCTCGAAGATAGCCTTCATTCTCACCTCAAGATAATCTGTGATGAGATGCGAACGACCTTCTGCATCTGGAGTCCACGAGCCGCCGTTCTCGGAATTGAAGTTACCGACAAGCAAACCACCAAGGAACTTCTGCACCTTCTCCCAGGTAACTGTACCTTTTGCGATGTCATCGTTTATCTTTGAGATGAAGTGTTTGCTTCCCTCTGTCGCAACCTGATTCTTAACCTGTGTAGTTGTCAAACCTGCACCAGTTCCGCCATTTCCGCTTTGAAGCGACGAAATCTGCTGCTGAATCTTCTGGATAGTTCCAACCTCTTTATCCTCACGGAGAGTTATGCCGTATGTCGGTATCTTGCCATCTTCTTCCTTGATCGTGAGCTGGTCGATAGAGATGATTCCTTCGATATTGAGGTCTGTATCATTGAAGTTCATCAGGTCGCCGGCCTTAAGCGTATCGTGGAGGCTCTTGATAACTCCGGTATCGTCTGCCTCCGCTTGGTCGTGCTGCCTTGCCATGAAAATATCATCTACCTTAGGCTGATATACATACCTTGTATAGTCATTCTTATCAAGGAGCACTATGGCGTATTTTAGAAGCTTCAGTGATGCAGCATTGACATACGAATCGGGAAGGGTGATGCCGGTAAGAACGAAATGGTCGCCTTTCTTGATAGGGTAGTCCTTGTATGGGAACCACAGCTCAAGAGCGTCGTCCTTTACTCTTTCAATAGTAAGCCTCCATCTTCCATCAATCTTGGCTGACGAAGCTACCTTGAATGTTCGTCCGCCACACATACCATCCTTCATCGAGATGGAGAAGTCGTCATCCTTTAAGTCGTTGATATCAAAGTCGATAGCCTTTTTAAGATAGATATCAACATTCTTTACGGTTTCATTATCGCCAAATCTTCCGTCATCATCAGGAGCCACACCCTCATCAATCTCATCAACACGTACGCCACCGATTTCCATCTCCTCGATAGTAGGGTAGATTTCTACGACTCCATTCGTCTTATCATCGGTATCAAAGAACTGTGATGCCGAACGAAGACCAATCTGATCGATGTTGATGGAATCGATGTATGGTCTATGCGGGTCTGTAGAGAATCTGTGTTGTTTCCCGGTAGGGTTCACGTACTTCTTCTCCTGTTCAGTAAGCGAGTCATAGAAATCACTCAGAGATACATGAGGGAATCCAGGCAACATAAGTCTGTTGATGGACATATTGTTCGGGAGATTCTCTGCATATTCCTTCATGGACGAAGGAACATTTTTCTTGTTGAGACCAGACGTGATATACATCTTTGTATTTCCGGCATTGACCTGCGCAATAAACGCATCAAGCTTCTCCTTTGATACCTCATCTCCGGTGTCAGTCTGTGTTCCCTTCAGCTCAGAATAGAATCTACATTTTTTAGAGTCGTATGCATGTGTTACATAACCGGTAATGATAGTCTGGAAATCGAATGTTACCTGAAGAACCCAACCGAAAGACTGCTCGCCAGTTTCTCCAGGAACAATATACTTTCTCGGATTCTTGAAATATGTCTCTATATAATCGAGGTCCAGTTCAAGTTCAACATTCGTGCTGGCTCCGACGACTTTCGTGATGTTCGCCACGTACTTGACACCGAGGTCCGCATAGTAGTGAGAAGGAAGATTCTTCTCGGAGCCATACGCTCTCAATCTCGTAACGACACTCTGGTCGGAATCAGCGTTCTGAACTATCTCATGTAATCCATTACCGAGGCCATACTTGAAGATATGGTTTGCCTGTATTCCGGTAGTACCGACATATATATTCCTTCCTCTGACGATGAAGTTTATGTCCCACTTCTCGTTCACAAGCGCAAGGGCCTGCCAACAGGTCTGTGAATCCACTGTGATAGACATCGATTCGATGACGTTATCGTTTGTTCCTTCGCCGTACATTGACAGCCAGTCGCTCGCGAGGCATCCACGCTGCACGGAACGTTCCATGTTTCTAGAGTAAATCTTCCAAAGACCTGCACCAATCTGGTCGTCAAGGTTCGCCTGGATCCTATCGAGCAAATCATCCAGAGTCTGTACGTAGAATGGAAATTTCGGTAGGGTAGTGTAGTGGAGTTCATTATCATTCAATACCACATCAAGGAACTCAGCCCTAGAAAGCTCATCCTGCAATGCATTGAACTTTACGCTGTCATATACGAAGCCTTCTCCATAGGTGTCGGGTCTGGCCTGCTTATCCTTGCCTGGCTCGTAGTTGAGCTCGAATCGCTCGCCACGATAGACAATATAGTCGCCTATCTGAAAGTTGATAGGCACTTCATGCTTGAAGTTGATAGTCAAAAAGCATTCGCCCATCCAGGAATCAGAGTACTCCAATCCATGAACGGTTATCTGCTCTCCGTTAACGTCTGTCAGCTTCGAGCCATCCTTATGATAAATATTCCAAGTGCTCATTTGTATGCTATCCTAAATTTGAAATGCTGCCCTGTGCGTCCATAATCGGCTTGACATCAGTAACAGGGTCGTTAAACTTGAATGTAATAGAGAGGACAAGCAAATCCTCGCTGCCCGGATATCTGTATAGGTCCGGATCTATGCTCTTCAGTCTCACATGCTGCCTTCCTATCTTGTTGAAGCCGCAGTACATTTTCATCATGCCAGACTTGCGGAGATAGTCGATGAAAGCCTTACACTTCTCGTTGGCACCGAAGGCATCACCCTTGAACAGGAACTTGATCTTGTTATCGTATGCCGCCATATAGAGACCATCCTTGCCAATGTACTCATCGTCGCCATGCTCGTCGTGCCATTCCCTTTTCACAGGTTCCTTGACAGAATCGCAAGGCTTGAACGGACTCTCGCTAACGTACATACCGAAGTCGGCGATGGAGTCCTTCACCTCGTTCCCATCGCCTTCCTTCTGCATGTATATCCTGAAATAATCTTTCATACCTTAATTCAACTTTTTATAATTGCAAATATACAAAATAATACATAAATATGCAAGTAATATACGCATAAATATGCGTTAATTAAACTTATAGTCGTGTCTATCCCTGATATTGACTGGTCCGGTAGCTTTCACGACTGTTCCTCCGTATTGGTAGACGAAGCACTTTGCGGTATCTTCGCATTCAACATGAAGCTCTGCGCCATCTAACATATTGACAAACACCCTGGAGAACCCCTTGACCTTCAGGTAAAGTGAAGAGTTGTGTCTTACATATATCTCACCGCTATCCATCCAGTCATAGTTGATGTTTGCTACACACTCTCCATTGAGGATGACAATCTTTGGGTTTTGCAGGTCAACGTTCTCGTCAACATACACACCATGATCGTGAATGACATCACCAAAGTACTTCTTCATATCCTTGGTCGAAGGCCAGTTCTTTCCGATACAGAAGTCAATACCCTTAACAAACTTCTCGACCATCTCATGCTTGGATGAGTTGTCGTGCCACTCAGCGGTCCACTGAGCGCAAAGACCCAGTGAAACCGCCTCGTTCTTCATTCTGTCTGATAAATTTCTTTTTTCAAACATAATTATTTCATTTTTAAAGATTTCGTACCGTTGATAACTCTGTTGAAGTTATCGTTCAACTCCGAGACAGTCTTATCGATTCTCTCTGCTGCATCTGCATTGCGTAAGGTGTTTTGAGCAATCAGGTTAAGCTGAGTCAACTGAGACTTTGCAATCTCACTCATCTCAGGTAAGAATTTCCCTTGCATCTCACGAACAACAGACAAATCAAGACGTATGCTGTTTACATAACTGACTAGGAGATCAGCTGTTTCCTCTGTGATACTCTTAACAGAGTTGGTAGCAGATGAACTTCCGTCCTCTCTCATATCAAATCCATTATTCTTCATTGCATCAAAGAGTCCGGTTATTTGAGGAGCTACCTTTTCTCCAACTTCATTAAGGAGCTTTGCAAACTTATCCATGTCGGTCTCATCGAGCTGACCCTTCTTGTCAAGAACGGACGTAAGCCATTCTAGAGGTTTTTCGAGCGCCTTTTCCATGATTTTCTGAGTTACGATATTCTTCGTAACATCGCGAACCATATCCTTCACCTTCTCTCTGTAGGCATCTACCGCATCCTCGCCTTTAGCCCATGCGCTTACGATAGTATCTGTAAGAGTACTTGCCCAGCTCTTCATATCGATAGAGTAAACGTCTTTAAGGAAGTCCTGTGCGAACGTCTTGATCTGTAACTCCATCTCCTTGATTTGCTGGTCGTAGTCAGCGAGTTTATCCTTGTCCGTCTTTTTCTTGTCCTCCTCGGCTTGCCTCTGCTTTCTCAACTCGTCTTCCTGAGCGTGGAGTAGGGCGAGCTGGTCTGCGTAGGCGGAAGGATTCGTCTCTGTCTTCATCACAGTATCATAGGTCTCCTTGCTGTAGCGGCTTAAGTTCTTGCCACCGAAGAAAGCCTTGCCCGTATCGGTCTTGGAATAAGCCTCCCAAGCCTTATAGTCATTCTTTACATCGTTGAGCTTTTTAGTTGTATCAGAAGACCTTTCGTAAGAATAGATTCCTCCAAGGGTCTTCTCGATGACAGAACTAATATTACTAGATAAGTTCTTTAACTCATTCAGCTGTCTCTCTGCAAGCTTTATCTGCCTGTCGAGCTTGGCATCATGAGCCTTTGCAAACGCCTTAATAGGAGAGGTAAATATGCCAGTGACACCGGCAAGGATTCCACCAACGTTGCCGGACTCCGCGCTTGTTACCACCTTTGACAGTGAACTTGACATGCCGGAGAATGTCTCGAAGAACGCAGAAGCGTCCTGCCATCCATCAGACTCAGTGTCAGCTCCGAGAAGGGAAGCAGTCTCTTTGATGTCATTGAATGCTTCACTCATTCCCTGGACATTCTGGTCGATAATACTTACTACGTTAGCAAACTTATCAAGAGACTCCTTTGCTTTTGTTCCATCCTTAAACAGAATCTCAGCAGCTTTCATCATAGCCTTTCCGCTGTCAATCATGCTGTCACCACGCTTGATGAAGTTTTCGTCTCCCATTTTGAGACCAAGTTCACGAACCTTCTTTCCTTCAGCAATTTTACTTGCTGCGATGGTCATCTGCTCGCTGGCATCAGAAATCTTCTGCTCAGCCATTCCCTTCAGGCCACCATTGAGGAAAGTCTTCTTTGGACTCGTCAGCTTCGATAACTGCTCATCAAGCTGCTTGATTTCCTTGGCGTACTCTCTAGCATCAATGGCTCCGCTTTGTAGAGCCTCATTGATATTCTGCCTGATTCTTGCTCCGATAGTCTGAGCCTTATCCATGCCGAGAGAGACGATGGCTCCGTAGAAGTTGAGGTAATCGGAAGAGTTCTTGAACTTATCCAGTTTAATCTGGCCAATCTCCTTGTCTCTCTGAATCTCATATCTCGCCTTGATACCAGGATCATTCGTCTTCTTGATAAGTTTATCGTAATCCTGTCGAATCTTAAGAATCTTGTCCTCGTAATCTTCTGTCTTCTCGATGATATCGGCGGCATCTTGCAAAGACTTAACATAATTACCACGGAGGAGTTCTGTAATCTTTTTCCACTCTTCGTACTGATTTGGTAGCTTAAGCTTTTCCTTAGCTTCTCCGTCAGTCATGCTGAGAGAATCCTGAAGATTGAATATCTCATGGTAGTGAGCGTAATACTCGTCCATAAGAGACTGTACCTTGTCATCCATCTGGAATGCGTCAACCCATGCCGACTCAGCAAAGAATTTGCTACCAGTTTTTTCAAGAAGACTCTTATACAAATCCCATCGCTCAGACAGTTTGTTCATAGACTCGCTGAAATCAGCCGCCTTCTTTTCATACTCCTTTTTATCCTTCTCATCGAAGAGCCACTCTGCGACCTCGCGATAGATGGATGTCTGGAACTTCTTTCTCTCTGTGGTATTTATGCTGAATCCTTCAAGGAGAGAATGAACAGCCTTCTGATAGTCGTCAAGATTAAGACCGGTAACCTCTGGGAAGAGGTTGTAAGTCTTCTTCTTTGCCTCTTCGTCCGGCATGATGCTCTTGTACTTCTGGTACATCTGTCTTGCAGACTTAAGACTGCTTAGACGCTCCTGTAAACGCTTGAGCTCTATATCTTCTTTGCGACCTGAATTCCCGTGTCTTCCCTTCGGAACCTTATTGGACTTTTTGTCTTGCGGATAGAATTTATAGCCGAGGCCTTCCCATGCCGCCTGATTCAAGCTATTGTAGCTTTCCCAAGCCTCATCTCGAAGTGCCTTAGATATCTTGCCGCGTTTGAACTTGTTCTCGCGGTTCTTATACTCGTTGTATCTGTTCTGCAACTCTGTTTGCAGGTTATTATCCGTATTATAGTCGGAAGTTTCATCGAGGTAAGAGTCGAGCATCGCTGCCTGTGATTCTACCTTCGCTTTGCTCTTTCCTTTCTTTGATAGATTTCTGCGCACTCGTTGCTGCATAGGTGTCTTTGGCTTTTCCGTCTTGCCACCACCAGCTTTCTTTGGCTGCTTTGCTCCGGCCTCCTGATAGAAGATAGACTTCAAGTACTCCCGAATCTGAGGAACATTCACCTTGCACGCATCGAGCATTCTTTCTATCATGCTCGCAAAGCGCGAAGAATTCCTGTTGCACCACTTCGAGAAATCTGCGCCGAACAGATTAAATGACTTCTTAAGGAAGCTAATTATTCTAGGAATATTTTTCTTGGCTATATCATTTATCTGATCACTAACCTTGTTGGCCCTTATTCCTATTTTATAAATGCTATTTGCAATATCATTGCTTCCGTTACTTGACTTCAAAACGAAAGAATCCCAGTTTGCGCCTCCTCTTTCTGCGAGAATACGAATCTTCTCATCGAGAGACATGGTTCTTTCCTCTGGCTTCAGGAACTGATTAGCTATGCTATCCATTCTCGACTTTGTATCTTCGTCAAGTCCAGATAAAAGCGTCTGGTACTTGATAACCGCCTCGTTGAGGTCTTCGACAGCATCCTCTATCGTGTCTGCAAAAGGATTACCGGAACCCCAACCGCCTGAAGCTCCAAGTGCTCCTGCAACTACATCCGAGTCGTTTGCTTCCTGCTGTGAGTTATCACGAGCGGCAACTATTCCCTTATTGAGAATATCATACTGCTCGTTAAGATTCTTCGCCCTTGCAATTTGATCTTCTATAGTTTGGGTATAATCTCCGCTATTTTGAAGGAGTTCCTTCATCGAGTTTACCCGCTGCTGTAAGTCAGCACTGTTTGTAGGCTTTTCGTTCGCAAGTTCGTCTTCGTAACCTTTCTTCTTGTTGTATGCCGAATCCCTGAATCCCTTCGCATTCTCGGAAATTCTATCCATATCGCTACTATAGCTAGAGAATGTCTGTACAGCAAGACCTATGGCAAGACCCCACCATCCGCCAAGCATAGTAAACAGAGATTTGATACCTCCTCCAATCTTGGAGATACCCATATTCATTACGGCAGCAAACCTTGTTCCTCCGAGTATAATCTGCTCCTGTCTTGCTGTAATCTGTCCCATCACCGCAAGCTGACTAACAAGCTCTTTGGTTATAAGACCTTCCTTGACCGCTTTTTGCATTTGAAGAACAGACATCTTCCCTTCAAGTGCAAGACGAGACATAGCATTCGCCCTTGAAGCGGTATCAGACAGCAAGTATGCCCTTGCCTGTACATTCTGCAACGCCTTCTGTTGAGTAATCTTACCTTCTGTGACAAGTTGCTGCTGTTCGATAGCATAAGTCCTCAGCTGAGCGTTCATCTGCTGAGTGTAGTTTCTGTTGATTGAACCCAACCCGAGCTTACCGGAAGCCATTAGCCCAAACTTTCTTGCTGCAAATATAGCACCGAAAGATAGCATAGCAGGGGATAGTTTGTCAAGAGCTAAAACCAAGTCTGTTACTCGGTTGATAACAAACGAGAACGTGCCGCCTATAACATTCTTTCCTTCTGCAAATTTGCCGAGCATAATATCCCATGCGTCGATAAGTTTATTCCAGCGGCCAAGCAGGGTCTCGGAAAGAACGAGCTGCATATTGTAGAACTGACCACCCTCATCAGTCATTTTCCACAGCACCTTCTGGACATCCTCGAAGCTTACCTGCCTTCCAGATATCATCTTCTTGACATCTGCTTGGGTATAATTCTTGCGTCCGTTCTTTCCTTCAGAATTATATAATTCCGTTATCTTCTGCAAGAGTGGAAGTCCTGCGTAAGCAAACTGGCGCAACTCCTTGCCATCGAGCCAAGAGCGAGCCTTAACCTGACCAAATGCAAGGCCCAATCGTCCGAAGTCTACACCAAGACCAGATGCTATATCCGCAAGTCGCTTAGTTGTATCGTACAAGTCATTCGCCTCAACTCCGAATGCGGCCAACTGCTTAACATCGCGGTTCAGCTCTCCAAACTTGAACGGAGACTGCAATGCAAGCTGCTGAGTCTGTGCGAATAATTCGTCAGCCTTCTGCACATCTCCAAGGATAGAACGCAACGCTACATGCTGCTGAACAATCTCACCACCGGTCTGTACGATTGAATTAAAGAATTGCTGCGCACCAAAGACAATACCTCCCTGTAAGAAGAGAGATTTGATGTCTCCGACTATGGATTGCATCTTCTTTGCCTCTGCGTTTGCTCCAGCTAAAGCTGCTGCGAGATCGTTTCGTACCTTTGCGGCAGATAGAGCTATTTCCTGCTGATGTTTTCTCTCCAGATCTACAGCCTTTTGTTTTTGGCTAATAGCGGATTCCATACTTCTAATAAGAGGGTAATAGTCGCTTGTTCCTCGTCCCATTGAGAATAAATCTCTTATAGAATACCCACTAAGATTAGACATAGCTCCTCGAAGAGTATTAAGCTCGCTTGTTATTTGCGAAAAAGCAGCCCTAATACGAGCCAAATCTTCTGTAGATAATGTATTCTTGCCGCTACCAAACAACCCTTGCAGTTGTATTCTTTGTGCTTCGAGTTCCTTAACTCTATCACGTACAAGGGATTCTGCCTGTTTCCTAGATACTGAAATTGCTTCTCTTCTAGCCTGGTTAGTTCGCTCCGTCGCTTCTCTTAGCCTATTTTCGGCAGCAATCATTTCTTCATTACGGCGTACGATAGCATTTCGCAACTCAGCGAGTTCTCTTTCCCTGACAGCTAACTCCTGTGCAGCCTGTGCTTCATTTTTCATCGCAACAAAGTTACCGTGCTCGGTTGACTGTCTGTCTCGCTCCAAAATCGCGGATTTCAGTTGCTGCATTTCCCTGTAACGCTCATTAAGTTCTTGCGCCTGTTTCGATTCGTTAACAAGCGTCACGAAAGCCCCTTGAGCTTCCATTTCCTTGTCGCGTCTTAAGATATCTTCTTTTAACTTGGCAAGTTCATTGTATCTATTTGTTAAATCAAGAGCAGCCTGTGCTTCATTTTTCATCGCAACAAAGTTACCGTGCTCGGATTGTTCCTTGTCTCTACGAAGAATGTCTGCTTTTAGTTCCGATAACTCCTTCAGTCTTTTGCTGAGATTTGCAGTTTCCTGAGCCTGAATGCCCATTTGGGACGCTATATTTTTAAAATCCTCAGCGATTTCTTTGCTATTCTCTCTATTAAAGTTCTTAAATAACTTCTCAGCAGACTTTCTTCCGGACTCAGTTTTTAGATCCAACTCCGAAAGTGCTTCTGAAATTTCTTTCAGTTTTGACCTAACATTGCTGTCTTTAATGTTTAAGTCAAACCACAAGTCACCTAAATTTCCACCTGCCATATCCTGAATATTTTAAAATTAGAGTTTATTGTTTAAGTAATCAGCAAGACTTATCTTCTTGCCAACGAGGCTTCCCTCATTCTTCTTTTTCTCCATCCACCTGTCGTAGAGGTCATCCATCTCCTTCTTGGTATGCTTCTTAGGACCACCTTCCTTCTTGGTCTTTGGATAGACGACAAGAGGCTGGTCTGCAACCATGAGGTCAATCTGCGCCGATGAATAGCCCCACCAGTAGTCGTAGGCTGCAATGAAGTACTTGCGCTGAAAGAGGAAGCCGAACTTCTCCGCTAGTGAGAAGGCTGCTCCCCAGCTTGTTCTGCTTGGATAGCTTTTGCTTCGCTCCTCGTCATCGTCATCATCACGTCCGTCATCCCGGTCGCTAATATGGTAGCCAGTGAGAATGCGTTCGATGGAATTTTTTTTTAGAAACATCGAGGACTCTCAGCACCTCGGCCACGTCCACATCCTTGATGTAGTAGAGCCAGCGCCAATAAATCCAATACAGGAATCGTATCTTCCAGATGTTGTTGAGGAGAATGCAGACACAAATCTTGACGTTGCGCTTCCATTCGTTCTTCTCCTTTGCCCTGATGTGGGAACACCTGCTCATGGTTCCCTTGCGAAGCCAGCCGAGCTTGTGCTTCTTTCCACGGAACACGAACTCGGTAGGTTCGTCGTGCAGCACGCTGTCAAGCAACTCCTGCAAGTCCACTGAAGGCTGATCAATTTTCTTTTCTCTGCCATGATTGTATGCTATTAAATGAAGAAGGGCGGCACGGCTGTTGATTAGCCTGCCGCCCAACGGTTTGTTATCCTGAATCTAATTACCTAAAGAAGCCTTACTTGATTAACCGCCGAGGTCACCAGTAGCAGGAGCCTTAGTAAGCCAAGCGATGCTACGCTTACCTGCACCCTCGATGGAGCCGGAGAACTTGAATGCAACTGGCTCAGTACCGGAGTTGTCCCACTGCAAGGTAGCATAGAGAGCGATGTTGGTAATAACCATGAGGTTCTCCTTCTCGTCGTCAACAATAACAATAGTACCCTTGATCTTGAACTTCTTAGGCTCAACAGCGATACCTGTAAAGCCGGTAGTAGCGTCGAGAGTAGCGTCACCTGTACCCTTCAGAGTAACCTTGGTCAGCTCTGTGATAGCATCCTCGCCGAACATAATTGTCAGCAAGTCCTTTGCCTTTGAAGGAACAACGAACTCTACATTGAAGTCGCCGAGCTCTGCGGTAGTTGCCCAGTCGCCTGCAAGACCGATAACCTTGTAGTGGTTTACGGTTGGGTCATCCATAGTCGCCTTCAGCGAGTCAACGGTAACCGGAAGCTCAACCTCTGGGGTGATGTCAACTGTAGCCTTGCTCAAATCGGTAATAGCCTTTGAGTAGAGCAGAGTTTTAGGACCATTGAAAATGTCCTTCATCTTGTCAATAGTTGTCATAGCCATAATCTAAAATATTTTAAATTGTTATACCTGAATACTTATCTAGTACGTAACCTTCCCTGTATGATTGTCACGGAAAAACCTGCGCCGTCGTCAGCCTGGATAGCAACGTTCGGTCTAGTAACGATGATGTTGTCTGTAGAAATCGGGAATCTTTCGAGGACCGCCTTGACTTTTTCATCCATTTCCGCAGGACTGAAACCATTAGGATTCGCCGAGGAGGCCTTATCTCTTACATACACCTCTATCTGGATAGTGGTAGTATAGTAGTTGTAGGAGCCATCGTAGTTCATCTCGTTGTTCCTGATAGTGTACGGAGCACTTACGACGATGTAGCTACCTATTTTGGTATCCACAGCCTTAGGACGATTCCTGGGATACACCTTGTCGCATATACCCTTTACGGCGTTTCCTAAGTCGAAATATATCTGCTTGATATCTACCATAGCTTACAGTTTGTTAAAAGTTGAACTATTGGCGTACACTACGCAGGCATCGAACATATCTGGAAGAGACTCGTATGTGTTGTAAACTGTCTCGAAAATGCGGTTCTCCTTATCGAATACTGCATATTCAACAGGACATATCGCAACGAGCGCCCAGTCCTTTCCAGATGATTTGACTTTTCCGATACGTCCGTATATAAGGTTAGGACCCCATTGGTGACCACCACCGACTTTACCGGTATAGCCTTTGTTTTCACCTCCGTCGTAGTAGAACGGGAGATTATATTTTTCTCCCTCCGCCAGGGTTACTCTCGTTGGTGCTTTTTCGCCCTTCGAGGCACGCACCATGTAAATGAGCTTTCCTTTGTAATACACTGCTGCATAGAACGAAGTATATGCGTTACCGGTGATATTGTAGAACGTCCTGTTCTCTTTGAAATAGTTGACGGTTCTGTGAGCAAGTTCCTGCATAATCGCAAGCATCTTGTCATACGCCAGTTTTTCGACCCTTGGCTTAATCTGATGCTCGAACTGCGCTCCGAGCGACAGACGTTTTCCGCTAAAGTATTTTGCCATAGTCTAAACCCTAGTGAGATTCCAGTAAACGACAGTCCTGTTATTATCCGGCTCGCAGTCCTTAACCATACCTACCTCGGTATTGTTGCCGACAGTGGAGTAGATGGTGTCGCCGTCAAGAGGACATCTGTCAGCATCCCATTCGTCATATCTGACCGGAATCGATGCCTTCCTCTTGTTCTGGTCGACGTTCTTGTCTCCCTCTGTAGTGGTATCTGTGTAACTGCGGCCTTCGCCATAGTAGAGAATGATTTCCTTGTCCTCGCCAACTGGAGCATCATCATCGGCAAACGGGTCATCAGGGCCGGCTTTTCCGACGACCTTCCTCACGATCTTGATGATGTGAGGGTATCTTGGGTTTCTGATGTATTCCTTTTCCATACGCCTTATTTGATGATGTGAGGGAGAGGTTCTCCCCAAGGAGAATAATTCGCCCTCTTTACTCCGTGGGAGGTCACCCGGAAGGTGGACTTCTTCTTGAGCATCGAATCAGGCTCCAGCTCCGCATATATAGAGTTAGCCTCTGCCTTCATCTCGCTCCTGTCGTTGTCCGACATATCATATCCACCTCCCGAATGAGTCCATCCGTTATCGGAATCGGAGGTGTTGTTCACCTTGCTCGGACCAAGAACAAACCATTTCAGCATGTCGGCATAGGCAAGTCTCACCTTGTCCTTGTCGCAGGCTTCGAGGTCGATGCCATTTTCAAGCTCCCTGTCGTGCATAATGCCCAACAGAGCCTTCATAGGCATCTCGAACTTCACCTTATTAATAAGGTAGTCGTTCACAGTGTAAATGTTCATCTCCGAATCCATAGTCATACAATCTAGTTACGTTAAAGAATTAACCCTTCTGGGTGATGTCGATAATCCAACGGTAAGGAGCATCGAGCATAGCAGGAACG
>ENA-OQMX01000273-OQMX01000273.1-human-gut-metagenome-genome-assembly--contig:-NODE-273-length-13151-cov-3.364942_pt1 | contig 13151 bp, 8 predicted proteins | sample MGYA00242622_ERZ504866 | MGnify/ENA primary metagenome ERZ504866 (study PRJEB26092, sample SAMD00036422) | human gut metagenome | host: Homo sapiens | study: EMG produced TPA metagenomics assembly of...
TTCATGGACGACATGCTGTGCGACATATCTGCCTTTCGGTATCACCGGATACCTCCACAGGTTTTGGCAATAATGCCGGACCTGCCCGATTCTGTGGACGATCCGCGCAGGGAACGTCTTTGTGAGCATCCGCTCGTCAAGCATTTCCTGGGCACCCCGTTACATGTGTTGGCGCAGGGCGGCTGCGGACGTAAGGGCGGTCGCATCGTCAGGCATGTTTGGAACGGGGAGAGGCCGTTTGGCTCCGTGCGGCAGACGGAGTTTGGCCTTGATGTCGCGTCTCCGCTCTTTACCCTGCTAACCCTGGCTTCCTCGGTCTCAAACGAGCGTCTGATCATGTGCATGTATGAGATGTGCGGTACCTTTGCCGTGTGCAAGATTGCGCCTCAGGTAAAGTTGGCGCTTGAGCAGGCATATGGGGGCCGATGGGGTGACGCACGGTTGGGCTGGGAAAACGTAAAGGATGCCTCGGGGAATCCAACGGACTTGTGGAAACGACCTCCCTTGATCGAGCTTTCTGAACTTACGGAGTTCGCAAATAAGATCCAGGGGCTCCGCGGTGCTAAATCGTTCACGCGTGCCGCGAAATGCATTACGGGGATTGTGGCATCGCCGCTTGAGGTCCAAGCTTCGATGCTGTTTGGCCTTTCGAGGCTGCGCGGCGGCGAAGGGCTGCGCCTTACCAATAACGTCGAGATTCGCATGACGCGCAGCGCCCGCCTGATTTCGGGGCTTGATAGGCGCTACGCCGATATTCTGCTGGCAAATAAGGACGGCAGCCGAGAGTGCCTGGTTGAATGCCAAGGTAAAGCCATTCACGGATCCATAGAATCCAAGATCTCGGACTCCGATCGAACGACGGCCCTGCAAGCCATGGGATATCCCGTCGTTCTGATGACCTATGGTCAGCTGGTCGACTCCGATGCCTTCCATGTAGTGATGGAACTCATCATGTCCTATCTCGATATGCCGTTGAAAGACAAGACACCGCGGCAGCAAGAGCTCGAACGGCGGCTTCGTGAGGAGATTTTTATCGATTGGGCGGGAATGTAGCCGCGCGGGTGGAAAACGGCCGCGGGGGCTAGAGTCTTGGGCGCAAAAAAGGCTTTAATTTCGCCTTGGAATTAGCTTTAAAAGTGCTACCCAGAACAAGTTATTTCGGAAAATGGACAGTCAACTTAAATTTGGCATATAGAGATCGTTTTTTACCTACTAAAACCCCTGCTAAAGCTGTTTATAAAAGCAGTTGTGCTTAGTGACTTGAGCCTCACTGTCGATTATCCGAAACAACTTGTTCTGGGTAGCACTTTTCAAGCCGCCGGGAGCAACGAATTCGGCCCCCGTTTTGTGAAAACGGGGGCCGAATGGGCGTCGTGGCCTGTCTGGCAGGCTTGGCGTCGACGCTACTTGATCACGCGTACGCGATACATCGACGGAATCTGCTTGAGCGCCTCGATGGTGCTGCTGTCCAGGTGCTCGTCCGTGTCGAACATAGTGTAGGCGTTCTCGCCGGCGGATTCGTTGGTCATACGCTGCACGTTGGCGTTGTCCTTGGCCAGGATGGCCGTGATTTGGCCGATCATGTTGGGCACGTTGGCGTGCAGGCAGGCAATGCGGCTTGCGGCGCGCGCCTTGCCCATGCTGCAGGCGGGGTAGTTGACGCTGTGCGCGATGTTGCCGTTCTCCAGGTAATCCTTGAGCTCGCTGATGGCCATGTCGGCGCAGTTGGCCTCGGCCTCGCCAGTGCCGGCGCCCGAGTGCGTGGTGATAAACGTGTTGGGCATCTTGACGGTCTTGGGCGTGGCAAAGTCGCAGCTAAACCAGCTCAGCTTGCCCTCACGCAGGGCAGCGTCGACGGCGTCCTCGTCAATGATGGTTTCGCGCGCGTAGTTGATGAGCACGGCGTCGGGCGCCAGCAGGTTAATCTGCTCGGTGCTGATCATGCCGATGGTGTCGGCCTTGCTGGGCACGTGCACGGTGAGGTAGTCGCAGCCGCGGCAGAGGTCCTCGAGCGTGCCCACGCGCTGCACCTCGCGGCTCAGCACCCACGCGTGCTCGACGGAAATGAACGGATCGTAGCCGTAGACATCCATGCCCAGATCGACGCAGGCGTTGGCGACCTTGGAGCCCACGTTGCCCAGACCGATAACGCCGATGCGCTTGCCCTTGAGCTCGCGGCCCACAAAGGCCTTCTTGGCCTTTTCGGCGTCGACCTGAATCTCGGGGTCGTCGGCGTTGTCGCGCACCCAATTCATCGACTGCACCACGCCGCGGCTCGAGAGCACCAGCATGCCCAGGACGAGCTCCTTGACGGCGTTGCTGTTGGCACCGGGGGAGTTAAAGACGACGACGCCCTTTTTGGCGTACTCCTCGACGGGGATGTTATTGACGCCGGCGCCGCAGCGGGCGATGGCGCGGATGCCCTCGGGCAGCTCGTAGCCGTGCAGGTCGGTCGAGCGCATCAGGATGGCGTCGGCCTCCTCGGCGGTGCCCACAAACTCGTAGCCCTCGCCAAACTCGACTTTGCCGTCTTTAGTGATGTCGTCGATGGTCTTAATCTTACGCATGGAAAAACTCCTTAGCAGGTTTGGTTTAAACAGGTGGTTTGAAGTGGCTGGTCGGCCCGCGCGTTGCGGGCTAGTTAGATCGCGGGCTCAAACTATGCTGTGCTTCGAAGTCCTTCATGTACGAGGCCAGGGCCTGCACGTCTTCCATGGTTACGGCGTTGTACACGCTGGCGCGCATGCCGCCGACGAGGCGATGGCCCTTGACGTTTTGGATCTGGTGCTCGGCAGCGCCTACGACAAAGGCCGCGTCGAGTTCGGTGTCGCCGGTGCGGAAGGTAACGTTGGCGATGGAGCGACTGTCGGCCTGCGTGGTGCTATGGAACAGTTCGCTGTGCTCGAGCAGGTCATAGAGCAGGTTGGCCTTGGCCCAGTTGCGCTCGGCCATGGCGGCGAGTCCGCCGGTCTGCTCCACCCAATGGAACACCTTGCCGCACACGTAGATGCCAAAGGTGTTGGGCGTGTTGAGCATGGAGCCCTTGGCGGCCTGGGTCTTGAGGTCCAGGTACTGCGGCGTCTGCGCAAAGGCGGGGCCTTCGGCGATGAGGTCGTCGCGCACGATGACCACGGTCACGCCCGCGGCGCCGGCGTTTTTCTGCGCGCCGGCGTAAATGAGCCCGTATCGCTCGACGTCGAGCGGCTGCGACAGAAAGCAGCTCGAGACATCGGCGACCAGCGGCACATCGCCGCAATCGGGCAGCCCGTGGTACATGGTGCCAAAGATGGTGTTGTTCTGGCAGATGTAGACGTAGTCGAGCCCGTCGCCCGCGGCCTCGGCGGCAATGCGCGCGTTGACGTCGGACATGGTGGGAATGCGGTCGAAGTTGGTGTCCTCGGAGCTCGCGAGCAGCACGACCTCGCCGTACTTGGCGGCCTCCTTGTACGCCTTGTTGGCAAAGTTGCCGGTCACGACGTAGCCGGCGCGGCCGCGGCGCATGAGGTTCATGGGGATGCCCGCAAACTGCAGCGTGGCGCCGCCCTGCAAAAACAGGACACGGTAGTTGTCGGGGATGCTCAGCAGGCGGCGCAGGGTTGCCTCGGCGTCGTCGATGATCTGCTGGTACATGCTAGATCGATGGCTCATCTCGAGCACGGACATGCCGCAACCGCGGTAGTCCATCATCTCGTCGGCGATCTCGGCGAGCACGCTTGTAGGCAGTGCGGCCGGGCCAGCTGAGAAGTTGTGCACACGTGCCATCTTCTAGTTCCCCTCGTAGTCGTTTGAACGTTCGGGATACTTTAGCACAGTGGAGCGCCAGGCGCGACCGCATCACGGTAAAACTCGAGTGCGCCGCTATGATTTGCAGGATGGTTACATGGGGGAGGGCGGTCGTTAGGTCTATATCACCGGGATATACCGTGACAAATACTCCTTGAGCGCCGTATTGCACACATAGAGATACGTTCCCAACATGCCGCGCGTCATGAGAACGTAGTAGGCGTTGACGATAATCTTTCGTAGGTCGTCGTCGCTTGCCTTTTTCTTTGCGACGGTATCTTTGAAGTTTGCCTTGTTAACGCAGACGCCCCCTTTGTCGTTGTCGTAGTAAATGTCTGGCCCCAGAATTACGAAGCCGTAGTTGAGGTCGTAGCCCTGTACCGTGTGGATGCATCCGACCTCGTTGACGGCGTTGGGGGAGTTAACCCAATCCTTTTGACTCGAGTTCCAACGTTTAGGGATGCCCTCAATGACGATGTCGAACGCGTCTTTGTGTTTCTTCGTTTCCCACTTCCATGCAAAACCTGCCGTCATGCGGGATAGACCAACTTCTTCTTCCTTGGCTTGCTGTAGGGAACAGAAATCCTCAAATTGGTTGACGATTCCAAACTGGTATCTGGGGGTATCGCTGTTCGGATCCCCGGTTCGCGAATCGTAAGGCTCCGATGAAAAGAGATTCTTGAATTTCATGCCGGCATGCATATACGCTTTGTTATCGAGTAGATCATATACAAAGTCGAGATACTCATCGCCGCCGCGTACTCGCATTTGCGTGCTTAGGCTGAACTCTTCAGTTTCAATGCCCTCTTCTTCGAGTTGGTTAAGTCGCCGCTCAAGACCGTCTCGATTGAGGCCGGATGCCCTGACTTGCTGCTTGGGGTCATAAAACAGATATGCCTTGTCGCAGCATTTGAATATCCAGTCAACTTGGTTGCTTGTGTGCGGAAGGTCAAGACGATCACAAGTGCTATAGAAGGCCTTGATGCCGGAGCCCATGCTTAGATAATTACCCAGTCGATGTGCTTCATCGACAAGTAGGATGTCATAACGATCATTTTTGGTTACGTCACTGGGGCTCAAGATATCGCCAGGCTTTAACCCTGGAAGGAAGTGCGTGAGTTTCCTGAGGGTCTTTTTCAGGGAATCCATGGGGGTGACAAAACCGACTCGCAGGCCGGAAAGGTTGGGCTCATTTTTGATTTTGAACATGAGACTGATGGCGAGGATTGTTTTACCTGTTCCCGGCGCGCCATTCACGACGGTTATACGTTCTCTTTTTGAGCCGCCATGTTTTACGTCTTCATGCTCCTGTTCGAGACGTTTAAAAATCGTCTCGATCGTTTCGTATTGGTCGGGCGTAAGCGTCTTGAAAGGCGAGAACTTGAACAGATCGGAGTTCTCGAGCTCTTCAATCGGATGAATCGCGTAGTTTTCTTCGCGAAGCTTTGTCCAGAGGTCTCGGAACCTCTGGCGATACTGAGGCCGCTCAAAATAATCGAATTGGGCATAGCCGTTGTTGGCATTGGTGACCTGGTATTTTTCGTCGGCACAGAACAGCTCAATAAGTCGATTCTCGAACTCGAACGTTGCGGATTGGTTGAAGGTGGGATTGTCGATCAGAAGGGTCCGGTCGAAGTCCTTGTCCACGTTTGCAGCGTGTTGTTTCATACGGCGCTGGTAATTGGTTGTTTGGCCGATGTATGCCGTCTTGTTTCTGCTGTTGGTAAGAATGTAAAGGACAGGCCAACTCTCGTCATGATGGGCTCCAGGCTTTGGCGTGCCAAAGTCCTGAAGCGATTCGCTTGTCTCAAAGGGCTGGGGTAGGGGAAGCGTGTATTGCCGAAGGGCGAACTCATTACTCATGATGGTTCGCCTTTCTGTATTCGTTAGATGATGCGTCGACGGGGTAGCGCTCGCCATTGCGCTTGAGCTTAGACGAAAGCGCCGCTGGCAGGTCGATTTCATTTAAATCTGAGAAACGCAGAAGGAAAAGGAGCGTGTCGGCGACTTCGTCTTCGATAGCTTGGCGTTGCTCGGTGTCTTCGAACATTTCTGCAATGCGCTCGTCGCTCACAAAACGAAAGAGCTGAAGGAGCTCGGAGGACTCAGTTGCCATGCCGATGGCAAGCTCTTTTGGCGTGTGATATTTGCGCCAGTCGCGTGCATCACAAAAGTCCCTGACTTGTTTCGTCATGGCATCGAGCTTATCCATCGTCCGCAACCTCCCTGATGTTCATTGTTTTATTATGGCCGTATCTGGTATTTATTGCACATCATTTGGGGTGTGCGGTTTGTTCGGTCGCGATTGGCCGGTAGGAGGTTTCACCATGAAGATCGAAGTTGACGTAGGTCAGCTGCGCGAGAGCCTGCTCGACCGCGCGGGGTCTGCGGAGGGCGTGGGCTTTCCGGCCGCCATGCTCGACGTGATGGATATCGAGGACGAGTCGCCCCAAGAACTCCTAGCCCGAGCCGAACGCGAAGGCCTCGACCTCCGTGTCTTCGCCACAGGCGACGATACGGACGACGGCTGGTAGCCATAGCCACCCCTCAACCTTATCCCCTCAATAACTTGCGGTGAAATAGGGACTGTTTAGGCTGCTAGAAGGCCTATTCAGTCCCTATTTCACCGCAACCTATGGGTGGGGATGGCTACGACGCTAGCGTGGCAATGACGGCTTCGTCGCCGGCGTATATGAGGGTATTGCCGTCGGGGATGATGGTTTGGCCGTCGCGTTTGAGCATCACCACGATAAAGGGGTGCTTGCCTTGCGGCACATCGCGCAGGCGCAGTCCTGCCAGGCGACCGTGGGGCGTCACGGTGACTTCGCGCAGCGTTACCTCGGCACGTTCTTCAAACGTTGGCGCGGCCATAACCAACAGGTCGCCTTCCTCAATCATGGTATCGCCGTTGGGCAGCACCGGGTGCGCACCGTCGCGCAGCACCAGGACCACGAGCATGTCGGCGACGCTGCCAATATCGGCGAGCGAGCGCCCGGCAAACGGATGGCCCGCGCCTACCTTGAGCTTAACGAACGACATGCCGTCCTCGTCGCGGTAATCGTTAAACGTGCGCCGCACGTCGCCTTCCGCGTCGATCATGTCGAGCTTTTTCGCCACTGCCGGTAGCAGCGAGCCCTGCACTACAATGCTCGACACGGCAATCACAAAGACCAGGTCAAATAGGTCGTGCCCACCGGGGACACCGACCACCACGGCAAAGAGGCTAAACACGACCGAAGCCGCGCCGCGCAGACCCGCCCAGCTTACGAGCGCGACTTGGCGAGGATTGGTCTTAAAGGGCGCCAACAGCAGGCCGACGGCGATGGGGCGGCTCACGAAGAGCATAAACGCCATGAGCGCCAGGCCCGGCAACAGCATTTGCGGCAGGCGCGCGGGCGTGACGAGCAGGCCCAGCAAAAAGAAGATGGTCATCTCGGCCATTTCGGTGAGGGTATCAAAGAAGTGGGCCATCTCGACCTTGCCGGTGATGTCGCTTGCACCCAGCACAATGCCTGCCAGGTATACGGCCAAAAAGCCGTTGCCGCCCAGGTAGCTCGGCAGCGCGTAGGCAACGATCGCCACGGCGAACAAAAAGATGGTCTGCGCGCCCTCGGCCGTTGCGTGCGCGCGTTCAATGAGGCGGCTGGATGTCCAGCCGATGGCAAGGCCCAGTCCCACGCCCAGGGTGATCTGCTTGGCCAACAGCACGGGAATGTCGATGTCGCCGCCCGCCGCGAGGGTCGCGAGCACCGCGGTAAGCATGTAGGCGACGGGGTCGTTGGAGCCCGATTCGACCTCGAGCAGCGAGTCAGTCGCGCCCTTTAGCGAAAGGTTGTGCTCGCGCAGCACGCTAAAGACGCTCGCCGCATCGGTCGACGCCACGACCGAGCCCAGCAGCAGGCCGCCGATCCAGTCGAAGCCTAGTGCAAAATGCGCAAAGGCGCCCGTGATGCCGGCGGTGGCGATAACGCCGAGCGTGCTCAGCAGTACCGCGGGCGCGGCGACGGGCTTGGCGCGGTCGATGTTGGTGTTAAAGCCGCCGTAGAACATGATGAACAGCAGCGCCGTACTGCAGACGGTTTCGGTAAGCGCGTAGTCGCTAAAGTCGATGTGCGCCGGCCCGTTGACGCCCAGCAGCATGCCGAGCGCGATAAAGATGAGCAGGGTAGGGAAGGGGAGCTTTTTGCCGACGGGTTTGATGGTCAGACACAAAATGATGACGAGGCCGATAAAGAGAAGTATCTGGTTCATGGGTAGTGTCCGCTCCTGGGTGGTTGGCGTGGCACGGTCAGTTGTCTGCGGTTATTTGTACCCAAAGATGGTGGGTTTATGGGGCCGAGCCGCGGGCGTTCGCATTATCGACACGAGGCGGGGGGCGCGGGCGGTGCTGGTTGGGGCGTTGGTGCTGGTGGCGCGGTGTTTTCGGGGCGTGCGGGCGGCCGCTTGTGACCGTTGGCAGCGGTGGCACTTTCCAGCTTTATTGCAACGGAGTACAATGGGTAACGTTTAAGTTCAACTTGAAGTTTTAGTCGTGGCATCGGGCTTCGGCCGTAATGCAGGGAAAGGCGTTCCATGGCGATCTATGTGACATCTGATGCTCACGGGCACGTGCGCGCGCTGGACGAGGCCCTTTCCAAGATCTCGCTGACGTCCGACGACACGCTGTACGTGCTAGGCGACATGATCGACCGCGGTCCCGATCCGGTCGGTGTCATCAACTTGGTGCGGTCGCTGCCCAACGCTCGCGTGCTTAAGGGCAACCACGAGCAGATCATGCTCGACGCGATCATTGGCCAGGACCCGCTCGATGCCGAGACCTGGGATATCAATGGCGGTTGGACCACGCGTCAGCAGCTCAACGAAATGGAATTTGAGGCATACGAGGGGCTGGTGCGCTGGGCTGCCGCCCTGCCGCTCTACGCGGTGGTCGAGACTGCCGAGCGACCGTATCTGCTGGTGCACGCCGGCGTTCAGACCGAGGCGGCGCGTGCGTTTTTGCTTGAGCATGGTGTCGATTGCGGCGACGGCAGGGGAGCGGTCGATGCCGATAGCGAGCTGCTGCAGCAAATGCTCGCCGTGCAGTCGTCCGATGACTTGCTGTGGATTCGTCACGGCTACTGGGATGCCCCGACGGGGCTGCTTTCTGCCGAGGGCAAGGGCCCGGTCGTGGTGAGCGGCCACACGCCCACGGTGTCGCTGGGGCGTTATTGCGAGGTTGGCGGCCTGGCAGGGCTCGATGAGGAGTCGGGCCGCGGGCGGATGGTGCGCTTGGGTGGCGAGGATACCGCCGGCGTGCCCGATCGCATCGATATCGACTGTGCGGCGGCCACCGGTTCCGAGTTCGGCCGCGTGGGCATCCTGCGCCTGGACGACGGGGCGGAGTTTTATGCGAACATTCTTCCTGGCGAATAACTTTGTTCCGCCGTTCTACCGAACGGCGGCCACGTTGACGCTGCGCAGCCCCGAAGCACCCCATCTTGTCGCTCAAACCGTCGCTCGCGTACGGAAGTACGCGTCGCTCCTCTTTCGCGCCAACCTGAGGCACTTCGAGACTGCTCGCTGTCGGTGCCAAAACATCGACGTTTCTTTTCTTCAAATTGATTCGAATTAGGCGCCGTACGGGTTGCGGTCGCGTTCTATGCGTTGGCGAATGTGGGCGTATTCGACAATCAACAGCACCAGCAGTAGGGCCATGATAGCCAGGTAGCTCACGACGGCACCCATCAGGCCCAGCAGGTTGATTAGGATCACTGGGAGCACTACGCTCACGGCAAAGCAGATCAGGTAGATCTTGGTGACGTCTCCAACGTGGCGCAGCACCGTGATAATGGCGTAGATAAAATCGATGGCCGCGGTTACGCCGCCAGCGACAACCATCAGCAGCGCCAATGTGCGGTAGCGCTCAAAGTTGAGGCCGTACATAAAGCTCATGAGGGGAATGCCGGGGCCGGCCATAAATGCGGCGCATACGCCGGTGATGGCCACGATCAGCGCCATAACGGCAATAATAATCAAGTCAAAACGGCGGCGTTTGCGCGGGTTCGCCCAAATGCTCGACAGACGCAAAAGCTGCGGTTTATAGACAAATCCAATGCTCAGCAAAATAGCCTGCGCCGGAAAGAACAGGGCATTAAAGTACAGCTGATATTTGTAGGCCAGCGTGCCTTCCATCACAAACTTGGGCATGCTCTCGATGAGGTTGAACAGGAACAGTGCGCCAAAGAGCGGGGCGCACTGGACAAACAGGTGGCCGACCTCGCGCAGACTCACGCGACGCGATTTTTCGGTTTCGAGCAGGGCCAGCGGCGCGGTGACCAGCACGAGCGAGACGATGGCGGTGACACCCATGGCCATGGCCGCGATGGGCATGCTGCGCGTAAGGAACAGCGCCACGCTAAAGACCGCGATGACGCCGACGGAGCGCAGCGTTTGGCTCATGCCGGCCAGGTAGAGTTTATCGGCCTGCTGCAGGCGGCCCTCGTACACGTCCGCCACGCCGTCGATCACCTTATACAGGTAGACGCCCAGGCCGATCGTTGCCATCTGCGCGTCGTAGCCGCAGGCACTGCTGTATGCAAGGCCGCAGGCCAGCGCGAATGCTCCGCAAAGCCAGCGGTTGAGCTGGTAGGAGGCAAAGGACGCCTTCTCGTCGATGTCCGAGACCTGGAAATTGCGCACGCCGTAGTTGCACGCGATCATGATGAGTGTGCCGGTGACAAAGGCGATGGAGAACTTACCGGCTTCCTCGGCGCCCACAAGCTGCGTGGACACGATGGTGAGCAGCGGAAACGCGAAGCCCCACACGGCGGTGCCCAGGGTATTCCAGAGATAGTCGCGGCGGGTGGCGTGTTCCTCGTATTCGGCTTCCTGCGTGGAGAAGCCGCCGCCGTAGACAGCGCCGAGCAGGCGGTTCCACCAGGCGTTCACCATGCGGCGGACGGGGCCGGGCTCGCGATCGCACTCGCGCCGGCGACGTGTGGCTTGGCCGCTATTGGGCCCGCCGGCGTTGCGCTGGCTCAGCTCCTGGATGCGTGCGAGCTCCTCGGCCGTGTGGGAGGCAGGGAAGAGGCCGTTCTCGATGCGTCCGCCTTGGGCCTTTGCAGTGTCGCTGCTCGCTACGGCGGGGTCGGCGACGCCATTGCGGCGGGCGATGGCGCGGCGAATATTATCGAGAGGCGAGATGCTCAAGGCGGAGTCCTTTCTATTGCTGCGCTCTAGTATAGACACGACGGCGTTTGCTCGTGTTTTTGAACAGGTTGTTCAATATTGTAGGCGGTGCCATTCAGTAGTCGGCACTTAGGGACGCTCCTTATGTGCCGACACTTTGGGAGCGTCCCTAAGTGCCGGCATCTGGGGACACTCCTTGGTTATTGCCTGTTCAAGAGCGTCCCCAATGGCTAGGCCGCTTGCCTGTGATTTTTGACCGTTGGGCGGGCGCTTCGCCGTTGCCGCAAAAACGTTTTTGCATATCGGGTACAACGGGCTTTACGTGAGTAAAGTGCGCGCTGCGTCCGCGTGTCGCGTTTTTAAAGGAGGCCCCATGCCTGGTGTTACCCCTGCAGAAGTTCTGTCCAACTTTGGTATTACGCTGGTCGAAGATCCCGCCGATAATCAGCCCCGCCTGCTGGTCGATCTACCCGCCGCGGAGCTCGTCGAGTACGCTATCCGCCGCGAAGAAGGCCGCATGGCATCCAACGGCGCGCTGGTGATCGAGACGGGGGAGCGCACCGGCCGTTCACCCAACGATCGTTTTATCGTTGACACCCCCGATGTTCACGACAAGATCGCCTGGGGCGCCGTCAACCGACCGCTTTCGATTGAGAGCTACGAGACCATCAAGGCCGGTATCGTCGACTACCTCAACGAGCGCGACGTGTTCGTCACCCGCGGCATGGCCGGCACCGACCGCAACCATACGCGTCGCCTGCTCGTCGCCTGCGAGCGTGCCAGCCAGGCGCTGTTCATTAAGCAAATGCTCGCCCGTCCGCTCGCCCGCGAAATCGCGCGCACCGGCGAGCCGGACTTCTGCGTGCTCGCCGCGCCGGGCTACCAGTGCGATCCCGCCATTAAGGGCCTCAACTCCAGCGCCGCCGTGGTCATTAACTTCCAGGAGCGCGTGATTCTGGTTGCCGGCACCGGTTACTCCGGCGAAATCAAAAAGTCCATCTTCAGCGTCATGAATTACCTACTGCCCGTCGAGGACGACGTGCTACCCATGCACTGCTCGGCCAGCATGGATCCCGTCACGCACGAGACGGCCGTGTTCTTTGGCCTTTCCGGCACGGGCAAGACCACGCTTTCGGCCAACCCCACGCGCCTGCTGATCGGCGACGACGAGCACGGCTGGTCCGACATGGGCATCTTCAACATCGAGGGAGGCTGCTATGCCAAGTGCGAGGGCCTGGACGCGTTCCATGAGCCCGAGATCTTCAACGCCGTCCGCTTTGGCGCCATCTGCGAAAACGTGGTGCTCGATGAGAATCGCAAGCCTAACTATGATGATGTCTCGATCACGCACAACACGCGCGTGGCCTATCCCGTCGAGCATATCCCCAACGCGTGGACCAAGGGTATGGGCACCACCCCGAGCGTCGTGCTGTTTTTTGACCTGCGATGCCTTTGGCGTGCTGCCGCCTATCTCGCGCCTGACGGCCGATGCCGCCATGTATCACTTTGTGACGGGCTTCACCGCCAAGATCCCCGGCACCGAGGTCGGCGTCACCGAGCCCACGCCCACGTTCTCCTCGCTGTTTGGCGAGCCGTTTATGCCGCTCGATCCCATGGTCTATGCCAAGATGCTCGGCGAGCGTATCGCCGACGGACGCACCCGCGTCTATCTGGTCAACACCGGCTGGATTGGTGGCGGTTATGGCGTGGGCCATCGAATCGAGCTTGCATACACGCGCGCCCTGGTGGCCCGCGCCCTCGACGGTACCATCGAGGACAGCGAGTTCGTGCACGACGATATCTTTAATGTCGACATTCCCACTACGTGCCACGGTGTGCCCGACGGCATTCTGGTGCCGCGCCAGTACTGGCAGAGCACCGCTCGCTACGACGAGGCCGCGCACAACCTGGCCGTGATGTTCGAGGAGAACTTCGAGAAGAAGTACTCGCACCTGCCCGAGTCCGTCAAGGCCGCCGGTCCGCACGCTCAGGTGCACGCCGACACCCGTCATCGCGGACGCGGCCTGCTGGGGCTCCGCCACTAGCGTCGCCTCAGACCCAAAACCACCATAAAGGGGACAGTGAACTGCGCCCCGAAACTTGGACTGAATAAATAGCGACTACGCCGCAAGGGCCTGGTTCCGGAACTCCTCCGGCGTCAGGCCCTTCAATCTTACCTGCCTGCGCCGCGTGTTCCAATG
>ENA-OQMX01000276-OQMX01000276.1-human-gut-metagenome-genome-assembly--contig:-NODE-276-length-13027-cov-3.609147_pt1 | contig 13027 bp, 8 predicted proteins | sample MGYA00242622_ERZ504866 | MGnify/ENA primary metagenome ERZ504866 (study PRJEB26092, sample SAMD00036422) | human gut metagenome | host: Homo sapiens | study: EMG produced TPA metagenomics assembly of...
AGAAAGAAAAGAAACGTAAATTCAAGCTCTCGCCGATGAAAAAAATAATCCTCGGCTATATAACTATAATATTTCTGGGGGCGTTTATTCTGACGCTGCCCATTTCTTCGAGAGACGGAATCCACACATCGTTTGAGAATGCGCTGTTTACATCCACCTCAGCTACGTGTGTTACCGGGCTTGTGGTACAGGACACCGCCACATACTGGTCGCTCTTCGGGCAAATTGTTATACTCTGTCTCATCGAGATAGGCGGCTTGGGTTTTATGACTCTTGCAGTCTGCGCCATGACATTTACAAAAAAGAATATAGGACTTCAAAGCAGATACACTCTTTTGGAATCGATAAATGCGCCTCAAATGGCCGGAATAGTCAAAATGGCCCGCTTTACGATTCGAGGAGCATTTCTCATAGAAGGCATAGGAGCGCTTTTGCTTGCAACGAGATTTGTTCCGAGATTCGGAGTCTTAAAAGGACTTTATTTTTCCGTATTTCACTCTGTTTCCGCATTTTGCAACGCCGGCTTTGACATAATGGGTACACCGGGAAACGAATACACCTCACTCACCGAATACAGTGCCGATATAGTAGTCAACATTGCTGTTATGCTGCTCATCGTAATCGGCGGACTCGGCTTTTTTGTATGGGCGGATCTTATAAACACAAGATTTATATTCAGAAGATTGAAGCTTCATTCAAAAATCGTTCTTGTCACAACTGCCATGTTGATAGTCGGAGGTGCAGGTCTGATACTTATATTTGACATAAAAAGCGACGCTTTTAAAGGGTTCTCGGTTCCTCACAAAATAATTGCCGCCTTTTTTCAGTCGGTAACGGCTCGAACCGCCGGCTTTAATACTGTCGATTTGACAAAACTTTCCGACGCATCAGTAATAACCATGACCGCTCTTATGCTTATCGGCGGCTCGCCGAGCTCAACGGCCGGCGGATTTAAGACAACAACGCTTGCGGTGCTTATTGCAAGCATCTTTTCTGAGCTCAAGCACAAAAAAGATGTTGAGATTTTTAAACGCAGAATCGCGCCGGACGCCCTACGACACGTAGTATGCCTTATATTTCTCTATATGGCTCTTTTCTCTGCCTCGGGTGCGGCAATTACTTGGATTGACGGCATAACCATGAAGGAAGCACTGTTTGAAACAGCCTCGGCTATCGGTACGGTAGGTGTAACGCTCGGTGTGACTCCGTTTTTACGAGGTTATTCGCACCTTATACTGATATGCCTGATGTTTTTCGGAAGAGTCGGCGGTCTGACATTACTGCTGTCTCTCAGAGAATCTAAGGCACCGGATATATCAAGATATCCGGAAGAACAGATAACCATTGGGTAAGGAAGGATAAAAAATGAAATCTATTTTAGTAATCGGACTCGGACGTTTCGGACGCCATATGGCGAAGAAGTTCAGTGAGCAAAATAATGACGTTATGGCCATAGACATAAATGAAGAGCGTATAAACAATGTCTTATCGGTTGTCACAAACGCTCTTATCGGTGACGCCACAAATGAACGGTTCATGGAAACGATAGGCGTCAGAGACTTTGACCTGTGCGTTGTTGCCATAGGAGATAATTTCCAAAGTTCTCTTGAAACCACGGCTCTATTAAAGGATCTCGGTGCCAAGTTTGTACTCGCACGGGCAAGCCGCGACGTTCATGCAAAATTTCTCTTGAGAAACGGTGCCGACGACGTAATATACACCGAAAAAGAGACCGCCGAAAGACTTGCGGTAAAATACGGCTCGGACAATATATTTAATTATATAGAGCTTAACGATGAATACTCTATTTATGAAATAGCCGTCCCCTCCTCTTGGCTTAACAAGAGCATACTCAAGGTAAATGTGCGTTCAAAATACGGAATCAGCATACTTGCAACAAAGCAAGGAAACAACATATACCCCCTTCCGAAGCCGGAACACGTTTTTACCGACAGCGAATCGCTTATGATATTGGGTAAAAACGAAGATGTATCCCGTTTCATCAAATAAGGAGCAGGAATGCTTGTAACACTTGATAAAATCTGCAAAAGCTTTTTGGACGAAGTTGTTTTAAAGGACGTCTCGTTCAGCATAAACGAAAATGAAAGAATAGGTCTGCTCGGTGTAAACGGTGCCGGCAAAAGCACGCTTCTCAATATTATCACCGGGATACTCCCCTTTGACAGCGGCACGAGAACCGTCAAAAGCTCGCTTGAAATAGGATACCTCAAGCAAAACGAAGCTTTGAACTCCGAAAATACTCTGAGAGAGGAAATCGAGGACGCACTCTCGGAGGTCTATGACGTAAGAGAAAAGCTGCTTGAAGCATCAAAACGAATTTCAGCCTCAACACCCGGCTCCGAGGAATACAGAAATCTTTCGGAAGCTTACGAAAAACTGACAAACCAATATGACGCTCTTGACGGCTACACTGCAGACACGAGAATAAACATAGTTTTAAACGGGCTCGGGTTCGGCGATTTTAACCTCGAACAAAAGACGGCTCACCTGAGCGGCGGTGAAAAAATTCGGTTCGGCATTGCCAAAATACTGCTTCACAATCCGGAATTGCTCATTTTGGACGAGCCTACAAACCATTTGGACTTTACCATGCTGACTTGGCTTGAGGATTATCTCTCTTCATACAAGGGCTCGGTACTGATAGTATCACATGACAGATATTTTCTCGACAAGGTAGCTGATAATATATGCGAAATCGAAAACGGAAGTCTGTATAAATACAAGGGCGGCTACAGCGCATTTTTAACTCAGAAGGAAGAGAGAATACGCCACGCCGAAAAGGAATATGAAAAGCAACAATCCGAGCTTGCCGCAATGCGCGATTATGTCGCAAAAAATCTCGCTAAATCTTCAAGCAGCAACAGCGTAGGCTCACGAGTTAAGACTCTTGAAAAAATGGAGCTTCAGGCAAAGCCCAACCCAAAGCAAAAGGAAGTCCATTTCAAATTCGAATATGATTTTGAGCCTCACAAGGTGGTGCTCTCTTGCAAGGATGTCGGAATCTATGTCGGAAACGCCGCAACCGGCAAGCAGCTTTATGAAAACATCTCTCTTGAGGTTTTAAAAGGCGAGAAAATCGCGATTATAGGCAAAAACGGAGTCGGCAAATCATCTTTTTTAAAGGCTGTTCTTAAAAAAATACCATATACGGGGCAGATCAAATTCGGAGGAAACGTAAAGGTCGCTTATTTTGACCAGGAGCTCGGCGACCTCAACCTTGATGACACCGTAATAGAGGCTGTGCACAGAGCTTATCCGACAAAGACTGAATTTGAAATAAGAAGTGCGCTCGGCAGGCTGCTGATTGAGGATGAGGCTGTATTTAAACGGGTACGCGATCTGTCGGGAGCAAACCGTGCCAAGGTGGCATTTTGCATTATAATGTTTAAGCGCGCCAATGTGCTGATTTTCGACGAGCCTACCAACCACCTTGACTACATTGCCAAAGAGGCTCTTGACGACGCTCTGAAGGAATTTACGGGTACGCTGATAACGGTATCTCACGACAGGTACTTTTTAAACTGCGTACCGGATAAAATTATCGAGATGTTCCCGACGGGATTTAATGAATACAACGGCGGATACGACTATTACCTTGAGCATAAAAAGCCGGAAATCGTCGAAAAAACCGTTAAAGCGGACAGCGAGAATAAAGCCGCATATAAAGAGAAAAAAAAGAACAAGGCGGACGACAGAAAACGCAGAGCTAAGCTGTTATCTCTTCAGCGCGAAATGGACAGTCTTGAAGATGAAATTGCAACGCTTAAAGCGGAGTCGGAAAAGCCCGACGTCTCGAGCGATTATCAAAAATTATCGGATATTCTCGCGTTGATTGCGGACAAGGAGAGCTGCCTTGAGGATGCGGAAACCGAGTGGCTTGAGCTTTCGGAATAAACTTAAAAGCGACTGTAAATGCTGAGTGTCGCTCAGTCTTTACAGCCGCTTTTTTATGTTATCTCTCTAAGGCAAAAACGATATATCCTTATCGGCTGACGGTACTGTTGTCGGCATTTTTGTGCCGTTTAACACCGTTGCCTCCACAACGGTACCCTTGCCGTATTTCTCGTTTATTTGAAGTATTGCTTTATCGAGTCTTTCGAGCTTTTCATGACGCGTCATATCAAAGCCGAGGCTTAGCTGCTGAGGCTTATCCGGATTTAAAAGCTCTATTGCACGCACCGTGACAGCTCTTACCGGAGTTTGCCATTTATATGTCTGCTTAAACAGCGAAAAGGCTTTAAGGGCAATTTCTCGGCTGTTTTGTGTTGGATAAATAAGCTTACTCTGCGATTGTGACGTGAACAATGCGGTGTTTTTAATTCCTATCTGCACACCGCCGGCAAGAAGTCCGTCCTCCCTAAGATGCTTCGACACCGCATGGGACAGAGATAATAGGACGCGCCACACCTCATCATTATCTCGTAAATCGTCTACGCACGTAACTCCCCTGCCAACACTCTTGACCGGAGGTCTGTATCCCATATTACAGACGGGCGAATTTTCAAGGCCGTTGGCGCAGCGCCACAACACAACACCGTTCTTACCGAACGTAGTCTTTAAGAACGCAGGATCACTTTTTGCAATGTCCCCTATTGTTATAATACCGTACTTTTTAAGCACCTTAGAGGTGCTTCTTCCGACCCATAGCATATCCTCGGCGGGTAGCTGCCAAATCATATCGCGAAAATTTTCTCGTCGTATAACCGTAACCGCATCGGGCTTTTTCATATCGCTACCGAGCTTTGCAAACACTTTATTAAATGACACACCCACGGAAATAGTAAGTCCGAGTTCTTTTTTTACAGCCTCTCTGACATCATCGGCTATGGTTTCGGGAGAGCCGAATAGCCGTGTACTTCCGCTTACATCAAGCCAGCACTCGTCAATACCGAACGGCTCTATCATATCGGTGTATCTGCCGTATATTGATTTTACCGCACGTGAATATTTGATATATTCGGAAAATCGAGGAGGAAAACCAAAAGATTGGGACATTTGCCCTTTGCCTGCCATATAACGTCGCCTGTTTTTACCCCGCATTTTTTTGCCGCCTCGGACTTTGCCAGCACTATGCCGTGCCTATCCTCGGTTCTGCCGCAAATTGCAATGGCTTTGCCGCGCAGCTCCGGAGAAACAACCGTTTCGACCGAAGCGTAAAAATTATTCAAATCACAATGAAGTATTGCCCGTTCCATAAAATCACCGAAAAAATTATTGTACCGTCATTGTAACCGAACATTTGTTCTGTGTCAATAGTAAAAATATAACAGTCCCGAAATTCGGACTGAACATAAAAAAATCACCCCTGAAAAACAGAGGTGATTTTTGATTATCGTATTAACGAATTATTCGTCAATTTCAGTAACAACGCCTGAACCAACGGTACGTCCGCCTTCACGAATAGCGAAACGAAGACCCTGCTCAATAGCGATAGGAGTGATAAGCTCAACGCTCATAACAACGTTATCGCCGGGCATGCACATCTCAGTTCCCTCGGGAAGAGTGATAGTACCGGTAACGTCGGTAGTTCTGAAATAGAACTGAGGACGATAGTTATTGAAGAACGGTGTATGACGGCCGCCCTCGTCCTTAGTAAGGACGTAAACCTGGCCCTTGAACTTTGTATGAGGATGGATTGAACCGGGCTTAGAAAGAACCTGGCCACGCTCAATCTCAGTTCTCTGAATACCACGAAGAAGTGCGCCGATGTTGTCGCCTGCCTCAGCATAATCAAGAGTCTTTCTGAACATCTCGATACCGGTAACAACGGTCTTCTTCTTTTCGTCGGTAAGACCAACGATTTCAACTTCGTCGTTGAGCTTAAGAACACCACGCTCAACACGGCCGGTAGCAACAGTACCACGGCCTGTGATGGTCATAACGTCCTCAACAGGCATAAGGAACGGCTGGTCTGATTTACGGTCGGGAGTCGGGATGTAGTTATCAACAGCATCCATAAGGTCCCAAATCGGCTTAAGCTCGGGAGCGTTAATATCGTCGCCCGAATACTCAAGAGCTTTAAGAGCAGAACCAACGATGATCGGTGTGTCGTCGCCCGGGAAGTCATACTCGTTAAGAGTCTCACGAACTTCCATTTCAACAAGCTCAAGGAGCTCGGGATCGTCAACCTGATCAGCTTTGTAAGGAATACTACGATGTAGGGAACGCCAACCTGACGAGCGAGAAGAAGGTGCTCTTTAGTCTGAGCCATCGGGCCGTCGGTAGCAGCGATAACAAGGATAGCACCGTCCATCTGAGCAGCACCGGTGATCATGTTCTTGATATAGTCAGCATGGCCGGGGCAGTCAACGTGAGCATAGTGACGCTTTTCGGTCTCGTACTCAACGTGAGCGGTGTTGATCGTTATACCACGCTCTCTCTCTTCGGGAGCCTTATCGATCATTGAATAGTCTTCGAACTGAGCGAAGCCCTTCATTGCGAGTGTTTTTGTAATAGCAGCTGTTAACGTGGTCTTACCATGGTCAACGTGACCGATAGTACCGATGTTAACATGTGGTTTGGTTCTTTCGAATTTTGCCTTTGCCATTGAATTTTCCTCCTTTTTTATGAGAACAAATAAATTTTTTCATTGTGGTTGATATTTTATCAATAAATGAATAAAATATCAAGTCTTTTCAGCTATTTAATCAGTCTTTTTTAGTTCTTTCGCTGATAATCTTTTCAGCGATTGACTTCGGAACTTCTTTATATCCGTCGGGTTCCATTACATACTGACCGCGTCCCTGAGTCTTGGAACGAAGGTCGGTAGCATAACCGAACATTTCGGAAAGCGGAACGTGAGCATTGATCTGCTTAGCACCAGTTCTCTCTTCAAAGCCCTGAATCTCACCGCGGCGAGAGTTAAGGTCGCCGATAACGTCGCCCATATATTCCTCGGGAACGATAACGGTAACTTTCATTATGGGTTCGAGGAGAACCGGATCGGCCTTCTTGGAAGCATCCTTGAATGCCATAGAACCGGCAATCTTGAATGCCATTTCCGAAGAGTCAACCTCGTGATAAGATCCGTCGTAAAGAGTTACCTTTACGTCAACAACCGGATAACCGGCAATAACGCCCGACTGCATAGCACCCTGAATACCCTGGTTAGCAGGTTCGATGTATTCCTTCGGAATAGCACCGCCGACGATGTTATTTACGAACTCATAGCCCTTATTGGGGTTAGGCTCAATGTTGATCTTAACGTGACCGTACTGACCTTTACCGCCTGACTGACGGGCATATTTGGTATCGGAGGAAGCGGGCTTACGGATTGTCTCCTTGTAAGCAACCTGCGGCTTACCTACGTTAGCCTCAACCTTGAATTCACGAAGCATTCTGTCAACGATAATTTCAAGATGAAGCTCACCCATACCGGCGATGATGGTCTGACCGGTCTCTTCATCGGTATAGCACTTAAAGGTAGGATCCTCTTCTGCAAGCTTCTGAAGAGCGATACCCATCTTTTCCTGACCTGCTTTGGTCTTAGGCTCGATTGCTACACGGATAACAGGATCCGGGAATTTCATTGATTCAAGAATTATCGGGTGCTTCTCATCGCAGAGAGTATCACCTGTCGTAGTATTCTTAAGACCTACGGCAGCTGCTATATCACCTGCGTAAACACAGTCGATATCTTCTCTGTGGTTAGCGTGCATCTGAAGTATACGGCCCATTCTCTCGTCGTCGTCCTTAACGGAGTTGTAAACGGTTGAGCCGGCAGTCAGAGTACCCGAATAAACTCTGAAGAAGCAGAGCTTACCGACATAGGGGTCGGTGGCAATCTTGAATGCGAGGGCCGAGAACGGCTCCGAATCCGAAGAATGTCTGTCTTCCTCTTCGTCTGTATCGGGGTTTACACCCTTTATAGCCGGGACATCCGTAGGAGCCGGCATATAATCAACTATTGCATCGAGAAGAGGCTGTACGCCCTTGTTGCGGTAAGAGGTACCGCAAGTTATCGGAACCATTTTATTCTCGATAGTTGATTTACGGATAGTTCTCTTGATTTCCTCAACGGTGAATTCCTCGCCGTTGAAGTATTTTTCCATAAGCTCGTCGTCCTGATCTGCGACATGCTCGATAAGCTTTGCACGATATTTCTCGGCAAGCTCCTTCATATCGTCGGGGATAGGCTCACGTCTTACGTCTTTACCGAGGTCATCATAATAAATCTCGGCATCCATTTCTACGAGGTCAACGATACCCTTGAATGTGTCTTCAGAACCGATGGGGAGCTGAATCGGCACGGGGTTACATTTGAAACGCTCGTCTACCATGTCAAGAACATGGTAGAAGTCCGCACCCATGATATCCATCTTATTGACGTAAATCATACGCGGAACATGATATTCGTCAGCCTGACGCCAAACGGTTTCAGACTGAGGCTCAACACCGCCCTTTGCGCACAAAACGGTAACCGAACCGTCAAGTACACGAAGCGAACGCTGAACTTCAACAGTGAAATCAACGTGGCCGGGAGTGTCGATAATATTGATACGATGGTTTTTCCAGAAACAAGTAGTTGCAGCGGAAGTGATGGTTATACCTCTCTCCTGCTCCTGCGCCATCCAGTCCATGGTAGCGTCGCCGTCGTGGGTCTCACCGATTTTATGGTTTACACCCGTGTAAAACAATATACGCTCTGTGGTAGTTGTTTTACCGGCGTCGATATGCGCCATTATACCAATATTTCTTGTTTTTTCAAGAGTGACCTTTCTTGGCATAACATCCTCCATAACCGTATAAATACGGTAACATAAATATTAGTAAGCTTACCACCTGAAATGAGCAAAAGCTTTGTTTGCTTCTGCCATCTTGTGAGTGTCTTCGCGCTTTTTGAATGCCGAACCTGTTTCATTTACGGCATCCATTATCTCGTTTGCAAGTCTTTCCTTCATAGTTCTCTCGGAACGCTGACGAGCATAGAGAGTGATCCATCTAAGACCTAAGGTCTGTCTTCTTTCGGGACGAACCTCGATCGGGACCTGATAGGTAGCACCGCCTACGCGGCGAGCCTTAACCTCGAGAACGGGCATAACATTTTCCATTGCGGCATCAAATACCTCCAACGGTTCCTTACCCGTCTTCTCAGCGATAATGTTAAATGCGTCATAAACGATTTTCTGGGCTACGCCCTTTTTACCGTCATACATAACGCTGTTGATAAGCCTGGTTACAAGCTTTGAATTGTAAAGCGGATCCGGCAAAACATCACGTTTTGCTATCTGGCCTCTTCTTGGCACTTCGCTTCCCTCCTTCATAATTATAATGATATCATAGGTACTCGGTGACAAAACCCCGTGGTGTCAATGCAAGAGGCATAATATAAGAAATATATATACACCCTGCACGGACTTAAAACCTTGCAAGTAGATTCTGTCTTTAAATAGTCGGCGAAATTACGCCTTTTTAGCTGCCTTGGGTCTCTTAGCACCGTACTTTGAACGGCTCTGCATTCTGCCCGTAACGCCCTGAGTATCAAGTGTACCGCGGACAATATGGTAACGAACACCGGGGAGATCCTTAACACGCCCGCCTCTTATAAGAACAACTGAGTGCTCCTGAAGATTGTGACCTACGCCGGGAATATAAGCTGATACTTCGATTCCGTTTGTAAGACGAACTCTGGCGAGCTTACGGAGAGCTGAGTTAGGCTTTTTAGGAGTGTCGGTCTTTACAACCGTGCAAACTCCTCTCTTCTGCGGAGAAGCGTTGTTAGTCATAACGTTCTTCTTCGAGTTAAGACCCTTACCGAGAGCCGGAGCCTTCGATTTCTTCTCAACTGTCTGTCTGCCACTGCGAACAAGCTGGTTAAATGTCGGCAAATTCATTGCACCTCCTTCTGAAAATATGACACAATGTGTCAGCAAAACAAACAACTTCCGTTAAAAAAGTAGTTGTTTTGCTCACACAATCAAAGATTTTAACATTTAAAACCTTTGATTGTCAAGCTTTTATTTAAATTTTCTTTTACGCGGGCTCATTTGCAGGCTCATCGGGATTAGTATCATCCGAATAAGTCTTTTCGAGCTCGACCTCGCTGTAACACTTCATACCAGTGCCGGACGGAAGAAGCTTACCGATAATAACATTTTCTTTAAGGCCGATAAGAGGATCGGTTTTGCCCTTAATAGCTGCATCGGTGAGAACTCTTGTGGTTTCCTGGAAGGAAGCCGCCGACAGGAAGGAATCGGTAGCAAGCGAAGCCTTTGTGATACCGAGAAGCACCGGTTCGCAGGTGGCCGGAGTAAACTCCTTACCCTCTGCCTCGCACTCTGCGCTGACGCGCTTGTTCTCTTTGTTGAAGTCGGATTTTTCAATGGTAGCTCCGGGAAGAAGCTCGGTTGAACCCGGCTCATCCACCTTGAGCTTTCTCATCATCTGACGAACGATAACCTCAATGTGCTTATCATTGATATCAACACCCTGCATACGATAGGTCTTCTGAACTTCCTTGATAAGGTAGTCGTGAACCGCATTGACGCCGTTGATGGCGAGTATGTCGTGGGGATTGGGAGCACCCTCTGTAAGAGCGGTACCCTTCTTTATGAATATCGGGTTGCCGTTTTCATCCTTATCGCTGTTGAACTTCTTGCGGAAGCCGTAAGGAATAAGGTAGGTTTTTTCTTCGGCCGTCTCGGGATTGGTGATGACAATGTGCTCATTCTTTTTGATTTCGCGGAATGAGAGATAGCCGTCAATCTCGGCAAGAATTGCGAGAGTCTTGGGCTTTCTTGCCTCAAACAATTCCTCGACACGGGGAAGACCCTGTGTAATATCCTGGCTTGATGCGATACCGCCGGTATGGAAGGTACGCATTGTAAGCTGTGTACCGGGCTCACCTATTGACTGAGCCGCTATGATACCGACAGCCTCGCCCACGGTAACAGGCTCGCCTGTCGCAAGATTCGAACCGTAGCACTTAATGCAAACGCCGTGGTCCGATTCGCAGGTGAGAAGCGAACGTATCTTTATTCTTCTGTCTGCTTCATTGGGACGGGCGTTAACGATAGCCGCGACTTTAGCTGCATCGTCCTCGGTCATCATCTTATCCTTGGGCATAATAAGCTCGCCGGTTTTTTTCGTCTACAAAATCCTCAAGAAGGAATCTGCCTGTAAGTCTCTCCTGGAGAGTCTCAATCATTTCCTTGCCCTCGTGGATATCGTAAACCTCAATACCGTCATGGCAATGGCAATCCTCTTCACGGATTATAACGTCCTGTGAAACATCGACAAGACGACGGGTAAGGTAACCCGAGTCAGCCGTTCTAAGCGCGGTATCGGCAAGACCTTTACGCGCACCACGCGATGAGATGAAGTATTCGAGTACATTAAGACCTTCGCGGTAATTGGCTCGAATCGGAACCTCAATGGTTTTACCTGCCGTATTTGCAATAAGTCCGCGCATACCGGCAAGCTGACGAAGCTGTGATTCCGAACCACGGGCACCGGAGTCAACCATCATATAAATGGGATTGTTTTTACCAAGGTTCTCTTTAATACCCTGAGAAACCTTATTGGTGCATTCTTCCCAAACCTTGATGACTCTCTTTGAACGCTCATTGTTGCTCAAAAGACCCATCTTATACTGTGCGGTGATGGCGTCAACCTTTTCCTCGGCTGCCTCAAGAAGCTCTTGCTTGTGCGGCGGGATTATAGCGTCGCATACGGCAACCGTTATACCGGATTTTGTTGAGTATTTATAGCCCTGAGCCTTAATGCTGTCAAGCATTACGGAGGCTATGTGTACGCCGTGCTTTTTAATGCACTTATCGATTATCTTGCCGAGGCCCTTCTTATCGACAAGGAATTCAACCTCAAGATTGAATGCGTTTTCGGGATTGCTTCTGTCGATAAAACCGAGATCCTGCGGAATGGGATTGTTGAATATGATTTTACCGAGAGTTGTGGGAACAAGCTTAGTAACCTTTTCACCGTTTATCTCTTTGGTCATACGAATTTTAATTTTTGAATGAAGACCGATGTCGCCCTCGTTGTAAGCCATGGTAGCCTCATCAACGCTGAGGAACGCTTTGCCTTCGCCCGGCTCGCCGTCTTTTTCCATAGTGAGGTAGTAAGAACCGAGTATCATATCCTGTGTGGGAACGGTAACCGGTTTACCGTCGGACGGCTTGAGAAGGTTATTTGCGGCAAGCATAAGGAGCCTTGCCTCTGCCTGAGCCTCTGCCGAAAGCGGTACGTGAACAGCCATCTGGTCGCCGTCGAAGTCCGCGTTGAATGCGGTACAAGCAAGCGGGTGAAGCTTAATGGCTCTGCCCTCTACGAGTACCGGCTCAAATGCCTGAATACCGAGTCTGTGAAGAGTGGGAGCACGGTTAAGCATAACGGGGTGATCCTTAATGACTATTTCGAGAGCGTCCCAAACCTCGGGCTTTGCGCGCTCTACCATTTTTCTCGCCGACTTGATGTTGCCTGCAACGCCGGTTTCAACAAGACGTTTCATAACGAACGGCTTAAACAGCTCAAGTGCCATTTCCTTGGGAAGACCGCACTGATGCATTTTAAGCTCGGGTCCTACTACGATAACGGAACGGCCGGAATAGTCGACACGTTTACCGAGGAGGTTCTGTCTGAAACGACCCTGCTTACCTTTAAGCATATCGGAAAGAGATTTAAGAGCACGGTTGTTGGGGCCCGTTACGGGTCTGCCGCGTCTGCCATTGTCTATAAGAGCATCGACAGCCTCCTGAAGCATTCTCTTTTCGTTTCTTACAATTATATCGGGAGCGTTGAGCTCAAGAAGTCTTTTAAGACGGTTGTTTCTGTTGATAACACGTCTGTAAAGATCGTTGAGGTCCGACGTTGCAAATCTGCCGCCGTCGAGCTGTACCATAGGACGGATATCGGGCGGAATTACCGGAATAACGTCGAGAATCATCCATTCGGGACGGTTACCGGAAAGCTTGAATGCTTCGGCGACTTCAAGTCTTTTAAGTATTCTTGCTTTCTTCTGACCCGACGCCTCAGAGAGCTCCTCACGGAG
>ENA-OQMX01000278-OQMX01000278.1-human-gut-metagenome-genome-assembly--contig:-NODE-278-length-12966-cov-2.881844_pt1 | contig 12966 bp, 17 predicted proteins | sample MGYA00242622_ERZ504866 | MGnify/ENA primary metagenome ERZ504866 (study PRJEB26092, sample SAMD00036422) | human gut metagenome | host: Homo sapiens | study: EMG produced TPA metagenomics assembly of...
ATACTTAGATACGAGGACTCGGAGATATATGTTGATTCCTGCGGATCAAGAACCTGTAATATGAAGGATGCGTACATAGTGACTGCCAGGGATGTGAACGACACTCTGGAATGTATCTGCAATCATTCCCTGTATGCCTATGAGGATGAGATACGTCAGGGCTTTATCACCGTGTGCGGTGGACACAGGGTAGGAGTTGCGGGCAAGATCATACTCGATGGAACAAGGATCAAATGCATCAGACACATATCATTTCTAAATATCAGGGTGGCACATGAGATCAAGGGATGCAGCGGTGATGTCCTGCCATACATATACGGTGATGGCAAGCTGATGAACACGCTCATAGTGTCCGCTCCGTGTCACGGCAAGACCACACTGCTCAGGGACATCATAAGAGTAGTGTCAGACGGAGGAATGACAGTTGGTGTGGTTGATGAGAGATCGGAGATAGCGGCGTGCTACAAGGGTGTTCCGCAGAATGATGTCGGCATGAGGACTGATGTTCTTGACTGCTGTCCAAAAGCTTCAGGAATGATGATGCTGGTTCGAACCATGGCGCCTGATCTCATAGCGGTCGATGAGATAGGAGGGCAGCAGGATGTCGATGCCATTTTCGGCGTGATAAACTGCGGATGCCGTCTGCTTGCTACTGCACATGGCTATTCTATGGATGATGTGAGAGACAGGGCAGGGATAAGGCGTCTTGTGGAGAATAGGGTTTTTGAGAGGTATGTCGTGCTTGGAGGCGACAAGGCGGGACAGATCTCTGATATATTTGACGGCCAGGGCAACCGGCTGTGCTGGTACGATTAGATGGGAGGCAGGACATGGTTAAGGCGATAGGAGGCTGTCTGATCGTATATGCCTCATTTATGGTGGGACATGCCATAGGGCAGTTGCATGGGTGCATGGTGAAGGAGATGGAGGAAATGCTGCTCTTCATACAACTGTTCAAGGGGCAGATCATGTATGCCGGATCGGAGCTCCCGGAGATACTCGCCGACAGTGCAAAGCGTCTCAAGGGAAATGTTGGTAAATGGGTGAACGGTCTGGCGGAGATGTCTGAGAAGAACAGGGACAGGCCATTTGCAGAATTGTGGACAGACTCACTGGCGATGCTGAGGCGGGACAGTGCCTTGAGCTTGGAGGTGCTGGCGGATGTGGACAGGCTTGGAAAGATAATGGGAGATATGGACGTTGAGGCACAGCTCTCAAGGATAAATCTTGTGGAAGATATAATTACGGACAGATACCAGCGGGAACGCGCCAGAAGTTCCGGGATAAAGAGGCTTGCCAATTCACTTGGGCTGCTTGGAGGCGTATTCATAGTTATATTGCTCATGTAGGTTAAGAGGGAGAGACGATGACGATCCAGATACTTCTAAAAATAGGTGCAGTGGGAATTCTGGTGGCACTGCTCAACCAGATACTAAAACATTCAGGCAAGGAGGAGCACGCCTATCTGCTCAATCTGGCGGGACTCATCATTGTGCTTTCCTGGGTTATCCCGTACATAAGTGACCTGTTCAACGAGATCATGGATATTGTAAATATAGGACAATAAATGAGAGTAGATGTGGGGGTAAATGATGAATCTCATGGCGGTTTCTCTGGCTGCGGTGATCGTGGTTCTGATAGCGGTGAAGATAAAAGAACTGGATTCCGGGTACGGGATCGTGTTGTCCATAGCCGGGTGTGTGATGCTCATGTATTTTGTGGTGAGCAGGTTCAGACTTATAGCTTCGTACATAGACAGGCTGACTGCGTACGTGTCGGTGAATATTTCATATATAGACGTGATCCTGAAAATGATAGGTATAGCGTATATATGCCGATTTTCATCAGATATCTGCAAAGATGCCGGCTGCAATGCCATGGCATCCCAGGTGGAGATGGCGGGAAAGATAACTCTTATTTTGCTCAGTATGCCCATACTCATGGGAGTTATAGATCTGGTGGTGACCATAGTTGAGGGGTAATTTGATAGTGGTGGTGCTGATGCTCTTTATGGGGGTGTCAGTGCCTGATGCGGCAAATGTGTGTAATGAGAGTAAAGTTGAATCATATGATACAGATATCAAATATTGTCCAGAATTTTATGCTGAGAATGAAAAGGAAAATACCACGGAAAGTGACTCTGATATTAACTCAGATATATTGGAGGACGACTCCGTCATCGGAAGCCTCAATGAGATCACAAAAGACAAATCCGACGTGACCTTCTACGACATATACGAGTCCCTAAAGAGTGGTGACGTGGATTCCACCATAGACATGGCACTAAAAGTGTTTTCCGACAGTGTCATATACGAGGTCAGGACAAGCAGGGGGCTGGCGCTGCAGATCATAGCGGTGATCGTGCTCGGAAGTACATTTGCCCAGCTTGCGGGAAATATGGGCGAGTATGTATCCGCCCATGGTTTCATGGTTACATACATGGTGTTGTTATCGCTGCTGCTGGGGGATTTCGTCCTAGTGCAGTCCATCGTGCAGGACACCATAGGAGATGTCACGGAGTTCATGAAAGCGTTCTATCCCATGTATGCCTCGTCTGTGTTATATGTGAGCGGCCCGGAGAGTGCCGGATATTCACAGTCGGTCATAATCCTGGTGATATACATTTGCCAGAATGTGATAATAAAGTTCATACTCCCCCTCATCAAATGCGGCGGGCTCATAGCACTCATAAATAATCTTGGAAGCGAGGATTATTTCTCCCGGATGGCGGGGCTTATGAAGAGCCTGGCGGTGTGGGGAATGCGGACAATGTTTGCGGTGGTAACCGGGATAAATGTGGTCAAGAGCATGATAGCACCGTCCATGGACAGGCTTTCAAGAAATGGCATACTCAGGACATTGGGAAAAGGTGCAGGTATGTCCACGGTGAGCGCTGTCATCAGTGTGATGGTGAGCACAGGAGAGTTTATCAGAAACTGTATGGGGATGGCGTGTACGATCATGATAGTCATACTGGCCGCAGTGCCAATGATCAAGATAATCGTCATCATGTTCATATTAAGGTTCATCGCCGCGGTGGTGCAGCCGGTCGGAGACAAAAGATATGCCGAGGCAGCAGGCATCATGGCGGAGACAGTGGAGCTGATGCTGAGGGCGTGCGGAATAAGCGTGATGATGTTCATCATAAGCATAGCCCTGATGTCGGTGAACATATCATAGAACGGATGGAGGATGTGCATGCTTGCTGAGTGGCTGAAAAATATAGTTGTGTGCAGTATACTTTTTTCTGTCGTGCTGTATATTGCCCCGGATCCGAAGATGCGCAGATATGTCCAGTCGGCTGTGGGATTTGTCATGATGATGGTCGTGATAAATCCTGTCATAGGCTGGCTTGGGTATGCGGACAGGATAGAGTTCAATACATACAGTGAATCGCTTGGAATGGACGTGGCCGAGGGCGATGATGAGATGTATGTCAGGGCCATGGAGGAGGTAGTGGAGCGGTTTATATCTGACAATTGTAATGCCGATGCGGTGGTGCGTATAGTCACCGGGGAGGAGCTTGGGATAGACAGCATGGAGATATACATACAGTCTGATAAAGTAGACACAGACGGACTGAGATCCGCAGTGTCAGAGGAATATGGTGTTGATGAGAACAGGATTACCATCAGGAGGGGCAATACAGATCATATGCAGGAGGGACTGTAGTGGAGGATTCTAAGAAAAAGGGAATATCGGGGATCATGAATATATTGAAGAGCAGCAACAACAGATTATACAAGTTGCTGCTCATTTTGCTGTCAGGGATTTGTCTGATGATAGTTGTGTGGCCGGCAAATAACAGCAAGACTGATAAAAATGACCTAAAGAGCGGATGGACCGGACAGTCCGATGAGACAGACGCGGATGTGACCGGCGGAAATGACCGGAATATGTCAGGGGATACCACGGATTATGTGGAGTATATGGAGGAGAGACTCACATCAGTGCTTGAGCAGGTGGACGGAATATCGGATGTGAGAGTGATGATAACGGTCAAGGACAGCGGTGAGAACATAGCACTCAAGGACTCCGGAAGCAGTTCCAGTGAGAACGGCGACAGCAGCCAGAGAAGCGTGTCGGAGGAGACGGTCATGGTGAGTGAGGGCAGTGGGAGCTCGCCGTATGTGGTCAGGTACAGGGAGCCGGAGACCGAGGGTGTGGTTATCATTTGCAAGGGGGCGGAAAATGGCGATACAACGCTGAAGATAACGAATGCAGTGCAGGCATTATTTGACGTGCCGACGCATAAGATTGTGATATTAGAAGCAAATTAATGTGGAGGGACTATGAAGAAATTCAGTGGAAAGAACAGACTGGCGGTCATCGCACTTGCAGTTATGATAGGGGTGGCCGGTTACATGAGCTTTGCGGATGCAGGAAAGGACAAGAAGAAGGAAAAAACTGACAAAAAACAGGTGGAGGTGATCAACTATGAGGATCTCTCGTCCATGGCGGAAAATGAGAACTCACAGGCGGTGAAGGATGAGAATGGCCAGACCGAGGATGTGGAGCTCAATGGCCAGGAGGATGAGATCGGTGACGCTGTACTCACCAGTGCACAGGTGACAAGCAATATGGCGGCGGCAAAGTTGAACCGTGAGCAGAGCAGATCAAGGAGCAAGGAAGCTCTGATGGATGTGATAGGTGATGAGGCACTCAGCGATTCGGCAAAGAAGGAGGCGACAGATACATATGTGAAGCTGAACGATACCATAGAGAAGGAGACAGATGTCGAGACAGTTCTGGCGGCAAAGGGGTATAGCGATGCCATAGTGACGATAAGTGATGAGGCTGTTGACGTGTCGCTGAATGTGGAATCGCTGTCGGATACCGAGAGAGCACAGATAGAGGACATAGTTATCCGAAAAACAGGGTATGATATAAGCAGTGTTGCAATATCTGTCATGGGTGGCAAATAGACAGCGGAAGGATAAGCCGTGAATCGCATATACTTGCAAAATAGCTGCCTTCAGATTATAATAAGATTCAAATAACCCATACGAAACGGAGGTATGACCATGAGTGATAAGTTGAATGATGATATCGTGATTGAAGGCAGCGCGGTTCAGGATAATTCTTACAATATAGAAGAGAGCAATTCTCTGGGCAAAGTTCAGATAGCGGATGACGTAGTGGCTATCATAGCAGGGCTTGCAGCCGGAGAGGTTGAAGGTGTATACAGACTTACAGGCAACCTTCCAAATGAGCTTGCCTCAAAGTTCGGAAAGAAGAACCCTGCAAAGGGCGTTAAGGTAGAGCTTCTTCCTGGCAAGGTAAAGGTTGATATTGCGATAGAGGTTCTGTACGAGTACAGCATACCATCAGTATCAGGTCAGGTTCAGGATAAGGTCAAGCAGGCTATAGAGACCATGACAGGACTGAGCGTTGAGGAAGTCAACATAAGGATAGCCGGTGTACGTGTTGGAGATGGCAGATAGGATACAGATAAAGCTTTATATAGTGGAGAGGAAGATATGACTAGAAGAGATATAAGAGACAGGATATTCAAGATAGTATTTACACTGGAGTTCAATGACGCTGAGGGCATGCAGGATCAGCTTGATTTTGCATTTGACCCTGAGATGCCGGGAGATGAGGAGGACGATCCGCTTCTGTACGGAATAGTCAGCGATGAGGACAGAGATTATATAACCACCAAGGTTAAGAATATCATCTCTAAGAAAGCAGAGATAGATGAGATCATTTCACAGATATCAGAAGGCTGGAAGCTTCCTCGTATAGGCAAGGAGGAGCTGGCTATATTAAGGCTTGGTGTCTATGAAGTGAAGTACGATGAGAGCATACCGGAGAAGGTCGCCATCAATGAGGCGGTTGAGCTGGCAAAGAAGTATTGTGATGCATCGGCGAGCAAGTTCGTGAATGCACTTCTTGCAAAGCTTGTATCCGGTGATAAGGACAAGAAGGAGAGTGGCGCAGATGCCACAGCAGAATAACATATATACAGTCAAGGAACTCAATGAGAGGATACAGGAGTTGGTCAGCGGCGAGCCGTGGCTTGGCAGTCTGGGGGTTGAGGGAGAGATCACAGGACTCGGAACAGACAAGAGAGGTCATATGTATTTCAGTCTCAAGGATCCCAGCGGAGTTCTGGCGGCTGTTATGTTTGCGGGAAAACAGGTATATGGACTCAAGTTTGCTCCGAAGAACGGAGACAAGGTTCATGCATTTGGTCATATTGATGTCTTCGTGAGAGACGGAAAGTATCAGCTCTATGTAGACAGGCTGGTGCGTGTGGGTGACGGCGAGGTGAATGCCAAGCTGGAGAGACTCATAGCCAGACTGGACGGCATGGGGCTGTTTTCGCAGGAATACAAGAAGCCTATTCCCGCCTATCCGAGGCGTATTGGTATAGTGACGGCGGGGGCAAAGGCTGCGATAAGCGATATCCGTGCAGTGGCAAAACGGAGGGATCCGTATGCCCAGCTCTATTGTTATCCTGCGACCGTGCAGGGACAGTATGCGGCGGCGGATATATCCAGAGGAATCGAGATACTTGATTCCATGGGGCTCGACCTCATAATCGTTGGAAGAGGCGGAGGCTCCAAGGAGGATCTGTGGGCGTTCAATGAGGAGCAGGTGGCATGGGCCATATTCAATGCGGAGACGCCTATCATATCGGCTACGGGGCATGAGATAGACACCACAGTTGCGGACATGGTTGCGGACAGGAGAGAATCCAATCCGTCCACGGCTGTCATGCATGCGCTTCCGGTGGTGGCAGAGACAGTTGCCGGATTTGACAGGAGACTTGAACAGCTCACCATGCTGATATCCGGCAGGATAGACAGACTTGCGAGGAGTCTGGATGGTTATGACAGGCAGCTCAGACTTTTAAGTCCATCCGGAAGAATGGACAGTCAGAGGCAGCAGCTTGACAGAATAGAGAAGCAGATAAATGGGCTGATGGCGGATAAGATAGAGGATAGATCGGTGCACTGTGACAGGCTTCATGACAGGATGAAGAGCGCGATGGGCAGAAAGTACGACATGACAAGGAATGCCCTGGCGGTCATGACGGAGAGGATACATGGCCTTTCGCCTACAGCTAAGCTCATAAATGGATTTGGATATATTTCATCGGATGGTGAGCCTGTCAGATCTGTGTCAGGGATCACACCTGGGGATGATATAGAGATAACTCTTCATGATGGAAGAATACAGGCGGTCGTGGCTGACGTGACCGGGCAGGAGGAATAGATATGGCAGAAGATACACAGAATATGGATACAGCGGACACTCTTCAGGATGTGTCCATAGAGGAGGCTCTTGCCAGACTTGATGAGATAGCGGCTGCGCTTGAGAATACTGATACGGGGCTCAAGGAGTCCATGGAGCTTTATTCTGAGGGCGTCCAGCTCATAAACAGATGCAGGAATTACCTGTGCGATGTTGAGAAAGAGATGATAACACTTTCGGGTCAGGAGGAAGCATGATAGATAAACTTATAGCGGAGAAGGCGGCAAGGATCAACGATATAGTTGAGAGCTATCTGCCACCTGCAGACGGATTTAACAGGACAGTGTGTGAGGCCATGGCGTACTCGGTAGAGGCGGGTGGAAAGAGGCTTCGTCCCATGCTCATGGAGGAGACATACAGGCTGTTCGGCGGCAAGTCAGAGGTTATAAAGCCGTTCATGGCTGCGATAGAGATGATACATACATATTCACTCATACATGACGATCTTCCGGCTCTGGACAATGACGATTACAGGCGCGGAAGAAAGACATCCCATGTGGTATTTGGCGAGGCGATGGCCATTCTTGCGGGGGATGCGCTGCTCAATTATGCATATGAGACCGCATGTAAGGCATTTGGCATGGGTGAGGATATACATGCTGTGGCGTCTGCGATGTGTGTGCTTGCGCAGAAGCCGGGGATAAACGGCATGATAGGCGGTCAGGTTGTCGATGTGGAGATGACCGGCAAGGAGCTCTCAAAGGAGCAGCTTGAATATGTGTATGAGAACAAGACCGGAGCCCTCATAGAGGCATCCATGATGATAGGCGCGATACTTGCGGGGGCAGACGAGGCTAAGGTTGCGGCGGTACACAAGATAGCATCGGACGTCGGCATGGCATTCCAGATCCAGGACGATATTCTGGATGTCTGTGGAGACAGTGCGCTTCTTGGAAAGCCGACGCTGAGTGATGAGGAGAATGGCAAGGTTACATATGTCACGATACATGGAATTGATGAATCCAGACGTTATGTGACTGAGCTGTCGGAGAGAGCAGTAAGAGAATTGGAAGAGATAGGCGGGGACAATGAGTTTCTGAAGGAATTGGTCATCTGGCTGATAAACAGGGATAAATAGGACTCCTCTCGTGGTGTGCATATGAATATACTGGATAGAATAAATAAACCAAACGATATAAAGGATATAGACAGGGAAGATCTGCCGGAGCTGGCGGATGAGATCAGAGAATTTCTGGTGTCGCATGTGAGCGAGACCGGTGGACATTTGGCTCCGAATCTTGGATGCGTGGAACTTACCATGGCACTTCACAGGGTTTTGGATTTCCCTGAGGATAAGCTTATATGGGATGTGGGACATCAGTCCTATGTCCACAAGATACTGACGGGCAGGAAGAATGAGATGGGCACTCTCAGACAGTTTGGAGGAATGAGCGGTTTCCCGAAGACCAGTGAGAGCCCGTGCGATGCGTTCAATACAGGACACAGCTCAACATCCATTTCCGCTGCGCTTGGAATGGCGTGTGCCAGAAGTATCAAGGGTACAAATGAGAAGATTGCCGCAGTGATCGGAGATGGCTCCTTCACAGGTGGCATGGTATATGAGGCCATGAATAATATGGCGGATATCAAGACCGGCTGCCTTGTTGTGCTGAACGATAACAATATGTCCATCGATCAGAATGTTGGCGGCATGTCCACATATCTCAGCAAGATACGTGTTGGGCAGCAGTACAATGATTTTAAGGGCAATGTGGAGAAGATCCTCATGAAGATCCCTGTGGCTGGAGAACATCTTGCCAGAGGACTGAAGAAGTCAAAGGATTCCATCAAGCAGATATTTGTGCCGGGGATGTTCTTCGAGGAGCTGGGAGTCACATATATAGGACCTATAGACGGACACGATATAGATGTGATGGAGGCCACTTTCCGAAAGGCGCTTAAGCTTAACAGACCGATCCTTGTGCATGTGAAGACAGTGAAGGGCAAGGGGTATACCCATGCCGAGAGACACCCTAGCTATTTCCACGGCGTTGATCCGTTTGATATACAGACTGGAAAGGTTATTAAGGACCGGAAGGCCATGACAAACACAGGAGTGTTTGCCAGAAAGCTGGTGGAGCTTGGCAAGGCTGATCCAAGGATAACGGCCATAACGGCTGCCATGGGCAAGGGAACAGGAGTGTCGGCATTTGCTGCGGAGTTCCCGGACAGAGCTTTGACGTTGGCATCGCGGAGGAACATGCGGTGACGTTTGCCGCGGGACTTGCTGCGTCGGGACTGGTGCCAGTGGTTGCGATATACTCGTCATTTTTGCAGAGGGCATATGATCAGATCTTACACGATGTGTGCCTGCAGAAGCTGCATGTCATATTTGCCATTGACAGGTCAGGGCTTGTCGGTGCAGATGGCGATACACATCAGGGCATATTTGACACTGCGTTTCTGTCACATATTCCGAACATGACCATCATTGCGCCGAAGAACAGATATGAGCTCACCAGAGCGATGGAGTGGGCTGTTGCTTACGATGGTCCGGTTGCGCTCAAGTATTCCAGAGGAGAGGCTTATTATGGACTTAAGGAATACAATGCGGATATTGAGTATGGCAGGAGCGAGATGATCCACAGGGGACAGAAGCTTGCCATAGTGGCTGTTGGCAACATGGTTCAGGAGGCCGAGAAGGTATATGACAGACTGCTGGCAGAGGGAACAAATGTCACATTTGTCAATGCAAGATTTCTGAAGCCGATAGATACTGATATGATAGATGAGCTCAGCAGGGATCATGAACATATAGTGGTTATTGAAGAAGAGATAAAGCATGGCGGATACGGATCTCTGGTCGAGGAGTATGTCATGGACAGACACCTTGATGTGGATGTGACAGTGTGTGCCATTGAGGATACATTTGTACAGCATGGAAGCGTGGATGAGCTCAGGAGGATGCTGAAGCTTGACGCGGATTCGCTGTATGACAGGATAAAACATATAATATCGACAGATTGTACAGAATAAGAGGAAGACAGATGAAGAAGAGACTTGATGTTCTCCTTGTAGAACAGGGACTGGCAGATTCACGAGAGAAGGCGAAAGCCATCATCATGTCAGGAATAGTGTATGTTGACAATAACAAAGAGGATAAGGCCGGCACGACATTTGACGAGACTGCTAAGATAGAGGTCAGGGGCAACACCCTCAAATACGTGAGCCGTGGAGGCCTGAAGCTTGAGAAGGCTATGGATCATTTCGGTGTGGAGCTTGCGGGTAAGGTGTGCATGGATGTAGGTGCTTCCACCGGCGGTTTTACCGACTGTATGCTGCAGAATGGTGCGGTGAAGGTGTATTCCGTTGACGTGGGTCATGGACAGCTTGCATGGAAGCTCAGAAATGACGAGAGAGTTGTCTGTATGGAGAAAACAAATATACGATATGTCACACCTGAGGATATTGACGATAAGATTGAATTTGCTTCGATAGATGTGTCATTTATATCTCTTACAAAGGTGCTTCCAGCGGTAAAGGAGCTGCTTACGGATAGTGGAGAGATCGTGTGCCTTATCAAGCCGCAGTTCGAGGCGGGAAGAGAGAAGGTCGGCAAGAAGGGCGTTGTCAGAGAGCTTTCAACCCATATTGAGGTTGTGGAGATGATAGTCGGTTATGCCAGAAGCATAGGATTCCGCACACTGCACCTCAGCTATTCACCTATAAAAGGACCTGAGGGCAACATAGAATATCTGCTCCACATATCAAAGGATGAGTCGAAGACGGATGAGGAATTCGACATAAAGGCTCTGGTGGAGGAGTCCCACAACGAACTGAACAAGTCATAGAGGATACGATATGAAGAATTTTTATATAGTATATAACCCGGATAAGGATGAGGATAATCGTATAACGTCGGAGCTCACAGCGTATATTGAATCGCAAAATGGTGCGTGTAAAGCCATGGACTGCTACAGCTTCAGTGCATGTGACAAGCAGCAGGTTACGGATGAGCTTGAGAGCTTTGACTGTATACTTGTTCTTGGAGGGGATGGAACACTCCTCAATGTGGCATCCAGTGCCAGCCATGTGGAGATTCCTCTGTTCGGGATAAATCTTGGAACGGTGGGATTCCTCACTGAGGGGGAGATCACCAACTGGCAGACCATCATAGACAGACTGCTTGCGGATGATTATTCCATGCAGGACAGAATGATGATCAGGGGAACAGTCAGAACAGGAGATGGCAAGGAGTGCAGGAAGAGGGCACTCAATGATATAGTTATCAGCAGGGCAGGATTTTCAAGACTTATAGGTCTTGATGTCTATGTAAATGGAAGCTTTCTGAATGCCTATGATGGAGATGGAATCATCATATCGACCCCCACTGGCTCCACGGGTTACAATCTCTCAGCCGGAGGTCCGATCGTGGATCCTATGGCAAGACTGATGATCATCACTCCGGTATGTCCACATTCGCTGACTTCGAAGAGTATTGTGCTTCCTAGTGATGCAAAGGTTTCAATAGAGATCGCCAAGAAGAGGAAGACGCAGGACACCGAGGCGATAGTTTCATTTGACGGTGGAAATGATTTCGAGCTGGCAGCAGGCGATATCCTTGATATATGCGTGTCAAAGAGAACCACGCAGCTCGTAAAGGCGAGTGATGTGAATTTCTACGAGATACTTAGAAACAAGCTTGGGGGAAAGTGATATGAAACAGAAGCGACAGGCGAAGATTTTGTCGATAATCGAACAATATGATATAGAGACTCAGGATGAACTGCTGGAGAAGCTGGCAGAGGCGGGCTTTTCCACGACCCAGGCCACCATATCGAGAGATATAAGAGAGATCAACCTCACCAAGGTTGCCGTGGCGGGTGGCAGGCAGAAGTACACTCTGGGAAAGTCGGCAACACATGAGTCCATAGAGTCGTACAGAAAGGTTCTCGGGGCTGGCATATTATCCATGGTGCCGGCGGAGAATCTGATAGTGATCAAGACAGTGTCGGGCATGGCGATGGCAGTTGCCGCAGCACTTGACAATGTGGAGATAAATGGACTCCTCGGAAGTATAGCCGGGGACGACACCATATTCCTGGCGGTCAGAAGCCGGGAGATGACCGATTCGGTCATGAAGACGATAGATAAGATGCAGAGATGACAGCTCTCTGTAATATGTTATGTGTAATAAAGTCTGTGCGTCAACAGGAGGATACAAATGTTACTTAATGTACATATCAAGAATATTGCACTCATAGACGATGCAAATGTTAATTTTACCGATAATCTCAACATACTTACCGGTGAGACCGGTGCGGGTAAGTCCATAATCATGGGAGCCCTGAAGATTGGTATGGGAGATAAGCTTCCGAAGGATATAGTCAGGGAGCCTGACAAGGAGGGCTTCTGTCAACTGCTTTTCCTGGTGGATGATCCCCAGGTGATTGAGCAGATCAGAGATCTGGGAGTGGAGCCATCGGAGGATGGCGAGATACTCATCACGCGGAGAATAAATAATTCCAGAACCATCAACACTATAAATGATATGGCGGTGACCGCCGCAAAGCTCAGGGAGGTATCTGCGCTTCTCATAGATATGCACACGCAGCACCAGCAGCAGACGCTCCTTAAGAAAGCGGAGCATATGAAGCTTCTGGATAAATATGGCAGAGCATCCATAGATCCCCTGAAGCAGAAGGTTGCAGAGTGTCACAGAGAGTACGTCACACTCAGGCGTGAGATGGACGAGCTCTCGAT
>ENA-OQMX01000280-OQMX01000280.1-human-gut-metagenome-genome-assembly--contig:-NODE-280-length-12947-cov-2.543136_pt1 | contig 12947 bp, 14 predicted proteins | sample MGYA00242622_ERZ504866 | MGnify/ENA primary metagenome ERZ504866 (study PRJEB26092, sample SAMD00036422) | human gut metagenome | host: Homo sapiens | study: EMG produced TPA metagenomics assembly of...
CGATATACTGAATGACCTCACAGAGGAGGGACTGATCATCAGATCGGCAAAAGGACGATATCAGAAGGTCGGAGAAGGGACATACAAGGGAACATTTATCGGCAATCAGAGAGGTTTTGGATTTGTCCGCGTTGAGGGCATGAAGGAGGATTTCTTTGTCCCTGAGAAGAATACCATGGGAGCGTTCCACGGTGATACAGTCCTCATACGTGCGGAGGACAGACCGAAGGGAATGAAGCAGGAAGCATCGGTTATAAAGGTACTTGAGCGTGGACTAAAGAAGGTTGTCGGAGTCTATCAGAAGAATAAGAACTTTGGATTTGTCATACCTGACAATCTGAAAATAGATGGAGACATATTTATATCCAAGGCAAATTCCATGGGCGCCATGGCTGGACATAAGGTTGTGGCGGAGATCATCAGTTATGGAGACAAAGTGAAGTCTCCGGAGGGAAAGATTATAGAGATACTTGGACATATAAATGATCCGGAGAGTGACGTGCTGTCTGTGGTCAGAGCTCTGGACATTCCTGTCGATTTTCCTGACGAGGTCATGGACAGCCTCTCACAGATCCCTGATTTTGTCAGCGCATCGGAGATGGCAGGCAGAACGGATCTCCGACATCTTCAGACAGTGACGATAGATGGCGAGGATGCAAAAGACCTGGACGATGCCATAACACTCTATGAGGCGGACGGAATGTACAAGCTTGGTGTGCACATAGCTGACGTGACCCACTATGTAAAGGAGAATTCCCCTCTGGATAAAGAGGCACTTAACAGAGGTACAAGCTGTTATCTCGTGGACAGGGTAATACCTATGCTTCCACACAAGCTGTCAAATGGTATCTGCTCGCTGAATGAAGGACAGGACAGACTTGCACTTAGCTGCCTTATGGACATAGATCAGAAGGGCCACATAGTAGGACATAAGATATGTGAGACTGTGATCAATGTGGACCGTAGAATGTCATATACAAGTGTGTCTGCAATTGTCGAGGATCACGATCCAGGGGAGACCAGAAAATATGAGGAGCTTGTTCCTATGTTTGAGCTGATGCTCAAGGTGTCAGATCTTCTCAGGGCAAACAGAAGAAAGCGTGGCTCCATAGATTTTGACTTTGACGAGTCCAAGATCAAGATAGACTCGGATGGCAAGGTCGTATCTATAGGAGTATATGAGAGGCGCAGATCCAACGAGATAATCGAGGACTTCATGTTAGCGGCAAATGAGACCATAGCAGAGGACTATTTCTGGCAGGACATACCATTTGAGTACAGAGTACATGAGACTCCGGATGCAGACAGGGTTGAGCAGCTTGCGCTTCTCATAAGCAATTTTGGAATGTACTTCAAGGCATCAAAGGAGAATATTCATCCAAAGGAGTTCCAGAAGCTTCTCGACAGGATAAAGGGCGAGCCATATGAGAACCTTGTCAGCAGAATGGCACTTAGAACCATGAAGCAGGCAAAGTATTCAACTGAGTGCACAGGACATTTCGGCCTTTCATGCAAATATTACTGCCACTTTACTTCTCCTATAAGGAGATACCCGGATCTGCAGATCCATCGTATAATAAAGGAGAACATACATGGAAGACTTGACTCGAGGAGAATAGAACATTACAGCATGATACTTGACAGGGTGGCTGATGACAATTCGCGCAAGGAGAGAAGAGCTGAGGAAGCTGAGCGTGATGTGGAGAAGCTCAAGAAGGTAGAATATATGTCGGCTCACATTGGCGAGGTCTACGACGGTTTTGTCTCCGGTGTTACAAACAGGGGAATGTTTGTGGAACTGCCGAATACGGTGGAAGGCTTTGTGAATGTGGCAGATATGCGCGACGATTATTACTATTTTTCTCAGGAAGATTATGCTATGATAGGTGAGGATACGGGCAAACAATATGCCATCGGTGATCCTATACAGATAAAGGTGAAGAATACAGACAAGATGACGAAGTCGATAGATTTCAGTATTGTATATAAAGGAGAGGATACATTTGTCAAAGGAAAGAGGAAACACTCTCATCGCAAATAACAAAAAGGCATATCACGAGTATTTTATAGAAGAGAAGTTTGAGGCCGGAATAGAGCTTGTGGGAACCGAGGTAAAGTCCATAAGACAGGGACACTGCAGTATCAAGGAAGCATTTGTCGGAATAGACCACGGCGAGGTGTATGTGTACAGAATGAATATCAACCCATATGAGAGGGGGAATATATTCAATAAAGATCCGCTCAGGACGAGAAAGTTGCTGCTCCACAGGTACGAGATCAACAAGCTCATCGGACAGCAGAAGGTGAAGGGTTATACCATTATGCCGCTCAAGGTATATATCAGAGATGGACTTGTCAAGATGGAGATAGGTCTGGCAAGAGGTAAGAAGCTCTACGACAAACGTGAGGATATCGCCAAGAAGGATATGAAGCGCGAGATGGAGAGAGATCTCAAGAGTAGGAGCAAGGACTTCTGATCGTGAGCGTTTGTGGAATTTCTGTGAAATCAAACTTATTATTGGAAATATGATACAGCATGTGTTATACTAGCAAGGTGTTGAAGAAGATAAGCTGGTTCAGATATAATGTGTGTATCGGAATCAAATAAACGATAGTCTGGAGAAGGGCGTTATGAGTCAGAGTAAAGTAGATAAGAAGAAATATGAGAAAAAGCACCGCAAGGAGATTCTCAGGAAGCAGAAGATCAAGAAGATAACAGCTATAACAGTTACGATTGTTGTTATCGCTGCTATAGTTGGAAGTGTTGCGGGTGTGAAGATATATAAGGCGATACCTAAGTACGTTGATGCTTCAAGCTTATCAGAATATGTTGATAAGACTTGGAAGGACAGCGGTTATGACACTCTGTTTTCTGCCACAGCCTCAGATGCTGAGGACACAGCAGATACAACTGAAGCTGCAGAAGATACAGCAGAGGCGACAGATGCAGCGGAAGATACAACTGCTGACGCTGAGTAACAGCATCTGATAAATTAAGATATATAGGCGCAGGTATCATTGTGATATTTGCTGCATATATTATATATGATCGGTTATCACTGATCTATGATCAGGGGTTGACTGGTTTCGACAGGGGTTTTGAAGCTATGGAAGCCATCCGTGGACCAGAGCCACGCTAAAAGCTAGGAAAAAAAATAACGCTAACGATAATTTAGCATACGCTGCCTAAGGGCAGTCGTCATCCTTTAGGAACGCCGAGCCTTTAGGAATGGCGTCGATTTTCGGCAAACTCCTGCATCTAAGCTTTGCGATGTAGGAAAATCCATGAAGCTACTAAGGTCTATAGCATGTTAGTGGGCGATAGGCTGAGGAAATGTTAAAGCACTGACTGTGATGGAAGAAACTGTAGTGAATGAGCTTTTGGACGCGGGTTCGACTCCCGCCAGCTCCACTATTTTTCATAAGGAGGGGCCCGCCGTAGGTGGGAGGAATCCTTGTGAAGCAGGCAGACTGAATTAAGTCGAACAAGATATTTAATGCAACAGGGCATATAGAAATCAATCTATATGCCCTGTTTGCTAAAAAACGGATAAAATCCGAAAATTCTTCTTGCATCTACAATTTCAGTATGTTATATTAAATGAGTTGTGAAAAGAGTGATGGTCCTCTGTGCCCATATATCCGGTGGATATGGTAGTAAGAACATCAGAATATTAAGGAGGAACACAATGAACGATTACATTAAGAATCTTGAAGCTTCACAGATGAAGGAGAGCGTTGATGAGTTCAACGTAGGAGACACTGTTAAGGTACACAACAGAATCAAAGAGGGTAACAAGGAGAGAATCCAGATCTTCGAGGGTACTGTAGTAAAGAGACAGGGCGGAAGCAACAGAGAGACATTCACAGTTAGAAAGATCTCTAGCGGATGCGGTGTTGAGAAGACATGGCCTGTACACTCACCTTTCGTTGAGAAGATTGAAGTTGTAAGAAAAGGTAAAGTTAGAAGAGCTAAGATTTACTACTTACGTTCAAGAATTGGTAAGGCAGCAAAGGTTAAGGAGCTTGTTAAATAATAAAGCTTGTAACATGAAAGTAAAAGTGGCTGGAGTATTTCTACTCCAGCCATTTTTAGAATGGATGAAATGAACGGAACAAATATATTGATGATTGAAGGATAGAATTCATGAGTGAGAGATATGACAGACTCCGAAGGATAAGGAGAGAAAAAAGGCGTCAGAGAAGACAACAGAGATCATTGAAAAAGACTATGAAGAGCGCACTTGGCTGGTTCATATCGATACTGACAGCGGCTATACTTGGTTATGGTTTTGTTGCATTTGGATTCCAGACGGTATATATGGTAGGACCATCCATGGAGCCGACACTGACGGATGGAGAATCGTATCTGGTCAATAAGGCTGTTTATCTGGTGACATCCCCGGAAAGATACGATGTGGTAGCGTATCGTATAGTTGAGAATCAGGACAAATACTATTCCATCAAGAGAGTAGTAGGCCTGCCGGGTGAGACTGTGCTTATCCAGAATGGTCAGGTATATATAAATGGCAATCCGCTTGCAGATTATCCCGTCGACTGTGAGATAAAAACAGCCGGAATAGCGGAATCTGCGATCACACTTGGAGAGAATGAATACTTCCTGCTCGGAGACAATCCGGACAACAGCCAGGATTCAAGATTTCAGGCGGCTGGCAATGTGCAAAAGAGCGAGATGCTGGGCAGAGTAAAGATAAAATAGAGGTAGAGATATGAATATACAGTGGTATCCCGGACATATGACAAAAGCAAGACGAATGATGCAGGAGGATATAAAACTTATAGATATCGTCATAGAGCTGGTGGATTCAAGAATCCCATTCAGTAGTAAGAATCCTGATATAGACGAGCTTGCAAAGAACAAATACAGACTCATACTCCTCAACAAATCAGATCTTGCGGATGATGCAGTCACAACAAAGTGGGAAAACTATTATAAGAATAAAGACTTTGCCGTTGCAAAGATAAATGCCCGTGACGGTATGGGGATGAAGAGTATCAACAATATCGTGCAGGAGGCCTGCAAAGAGAAGATAGAGAGGGATAGAAAAAGGGGAATCATAAACCGTCCGATAAGGGCGATGATAGTCGGTATCCCGAATGTCGGCAAATCCACGTTTATCAATTCCTATGCGAGAAAGGCCTGCACCAAGGTTGGAAATAAGCCTGGTGTCACAAAAGGCAAGCAGTGGATAAGACTTGGAAAGAATATTGAGCTTCTGGACACTCCCGGTATTTTATGGCCGAAATTCGATGATGAGGCCGTTGGTCTCAGACTTGCGTTCATAGGTTCGATCAATGATGAGATACTCAGCATAACGGATATAGCGGTTGAATTAATTAAATTTTTACAGGCAAACTATTGTAATACCCTTGTTCAAAGGTATAATATTGAAAGTGTTGATGATCCTGTACAGATGCTGACAGGTATCGCAGAGAAGAGACAATGCATTAAGAAGGGCGGGGAGCTCGATTATGACAAGGCTGCGGCTCTGCTGATCGATGATTTTAGATCGGGAAAGCTGGGGCGTATTACATTGGAGACCCCGAAGGAAGACTAGATGAGTGAAGAAAACAAGAATGTTGCTGATGCGTTAAACGATATATTTGAGGATGACCCTGCGAAGAAGGAAAGGGACAAAGAGATCGCCAAATATGAGAAGAAGCGTCAGAAAGCGATAGATAAAGAACAGAAAAAGGCTGCAAAAAAAGGCTGCAAAGGAAGCTGAAAAGAAAACTGCCGACGATGAGCAGGAAAATAAGGAGAAGTCCTCCTGGTCCTGGGACAAAGCAGTCGCTGAGAGTTCGGCTGATGCAAAGGCGGAGACAGCAGATAAATCGGAAGAAGCATCTCAGAAGGAGACATCGGAAGAAGCTGCAGGAGCAGCTAAATCTGAGAGCTCAGATAAAACTAGCAGAAGCGGTTAATACAGACTCTTCTGAAGAAGTGTACAATGAGGATGGAGAACTCGACGAGAAGACTTTAAAGAAGCAGCTCAGGAAAGAGAAGAAAGAGGCAAAAAGAAAGAAAAGGCCGAAAAGGAAGTCAATATTGTCAAGGATCTCATATTCCTGTGTATTTATATAATAATAGTAATTGGCATATGCTGGGCTGTGCTCACATTTGTCGGACAGCGAACAGAGGTCAGTGGAGAGTCCATGAGCAATACTCTTCACAGCGGAGATACATTATGGATCGACAAGCTTGAGTATGAATTTGGCTCACCGAAGAGATTTGATGTGGTTGTATTCCCGTATGGAGACGATGATGAGACCTTCTTCATCAAGCGTATAATCGGACTTCCGGGTGAGACAGTGTATATAGACGAAGATGGTGTTATCTATATAAATGACGAGCCTCTGGAGGGCGATGTGTATGGCAGAGAGGCTATAGCCAGCGACAAGCGCGGAGTTGCAGCCGAGGAGATCACACTGGGTGATGACGAGTACTTTGTTCTGGGAGATAACAGAAACAACAGCCGTGACAGCCGTGTGGAGGATGTTGGCAATATACACAAGAAAGACATCATTGGCAGGGCTGTATTCAGATTTACAGGCGGTTTTGGCAAGATAGAATAGGATAAGATATCAGGGGCTGTTGCCTAAAAAGTGGCAATGGTCCTTGTTTTTAGGTGGAGGACATATGGAAAGTATAGCGGAGATAAAAAAAGTATTTGCTGATGCTGATATAAGTGAATATTCGGGGCTTATCGAGAAGTATGGCGACGATGAGAGAGATGGGGTAAAGAAGATCATAGCGTCCGCTCAGAAAAAGATCAATGCTCTTGAAAAGGAAAAAGCCCGCAGCTATAAAATGTTTGAATTTGAGAGAAAATACGCTGATAAGGGATATATATGTGGTATAGATGAGGTCGGAAGAGGCCCGCTTGCAGGCCCTGTAGTGGCTGCTGCAGTCATTCTTCCAAAGGACTGTGATATTTTATACCTCAACGACTCCAAGCAGCTCACACCGAAGAAGAGGGAGGCTCTATACGATGAGATCATGGCGAAAGCTGTAGCTGTAGGCGTGGGTATGGCAAACGAGAAAGTAATTGACGAGATAAATGTTCTCAATGCAGATTACGAGGCGATGAAGCAGGCTATATCGAAGCTTCAGGTTAAACCACAGCTCCTGTTAAACGATGCGGTTAATATTCCGGGTGTTGATATCGAGCAGGTAGGCATAATAAAAGGTGATACGCTGTCTGCGTCGATTGCGGCAGCAAGTATAATTGCAAAGGTTACAAGGGACAGGCTTATGGTTGAGTATGACAGTCTGTATCCGGGGTATGGATTTGCAAAAAACATGGGATATGGTACGGCAGAGCACATTGATGCGCTCAAGAAGATCGGTCCGTGCGCAATACACAGAAGGACGTTTATCAAGAACTTTGTATAACAATTGTTCATCACACATATATTCATGGAAAGGTGAAATGATGTATAACAGCAGAGCAACCGGTAATGAAAAGGAAGCTTTAGCTGCTGATCATCTGGCTGGCAGGGGCTATGAGATCCTGTGCAGGAATTTCAGGGTGGCCAGCGGTGAGATAGATATAGTGGCAAAACACGATGGATATATAGTGTTTATCGAGGTGAAGTATAGGTCCGGAGTACATAAGGGCTTGCCGGAGGAGGCTGTCGATGTGCGCAAGCAGAGACAGATATGTAGGACTGCATTATTCTTCCTGAACAAATATGGATATGGAATGGACACCCCGGTTAGATTTGATGTGATAACCATACTTGGTGAGGATATACATCATATAGAAAATGCATTTGAGTATTCGGGATATTGATAGGATGGCGGATATGGATATAAAGTATATTAGGAAAGACAATTCAACACATGTCCACACGGTGGATGGCGTGGATTATATATCATTTGACAAATTGGACAGAGCCGGAGTTGTAAATGCATTCTCCACCAGGATCGGCGGAGTGAGTGAGGGATATCTGGGTTCCATGAACCTGAGCTTCCACAGAGGCGATGATGCGGATCTGGTAATGGAGAATCACCGCAGATTTGCCACTGCAGTGGGGTATGATCACGAAAAGCTTGTGTTCTCAGATCAGGTGCATAAGACAGACATATATAAAGTTACAGAGAAGGATGCCGGAAAGGGAATAATCAGAGAGTCGGATATTCTGGAGATCGATGGACTTATGACGGATGTTCCGGGAATACCACTTATGACATTTTATGCGGACTGTGTCCCTGTATTGTTCTATGATCCGGTGAAAAAGGTTGTTGCGGCGAATCACTCCGGGTGGAAGGGAACCGTCAGCAAGATAAGCGGACATATGATAAACAGATTGAAGTCTGAATATGGAACATCTCCAGAGAATCTCATTTGCGCCATAGGACCTTCTATATGCAAGAATTGCTATGAGGTGAGTGAAGATGTAGCTGAACGCTTTATGGCGGCATATACGGAAGCAGAGGCGGCTCAGATCGTATTTAGCAAGGGTAATGGCAAATATCTGCTTGATCTCCACAAGGCCAACTATTACAATCTTGTTGATTCAGGTGTAAAACCTGAGAATATTGACGTGACAAATATATGTACATGCTGTAACAGCGAATGGCTTTTTTCACACAGGGCGAGCAAAGGCCTGCGGGGTAATCTTGCGGCGGTGATCATGCTCCCTGAATGATAGGGCGTTATTCATTTGCTGCAGCTTTTGATCCGTAGACAATTAATATAAAAGAGGAAATTATGGAACATATTGTAAAGGAAATACTTGAGGGAAGTATAGCCCAGGAGATGGAGATCAAACCGGGAGATAATATTCTGGCGGTCAATGACCATCCTATAGAGGATATATTTGACTATCAGTATCTCATAAATGACGAATATATAGAACTTCTCGTGAGAAAGTCTGACGGCGAGGAGTGGCTTCTGGAGATAGATAAGGATTATGACGAGGATCTAGGGATTGTTTTTGAAAATTCCCTGATGGATAATTACAAGTCTTGCTATAACAAGTGCATATTCTGCTTTATCGATCAGAACCCGAAAGGTATGAGAGACACTATATATTTCAAGGACGATGATTCCAGACTGTCATTTCTTCAGGGAAATTATATACCCTTACTAATATGAAGAAAGGATATTGACAGATAATCAATTATCACCTTGCTCCGATAAATATATCGGTGCACACTACCAATCCCAAGCTGCGCTGCAGTATGCTGAACAACAGATTTGCTGGTGCCATACTTGACTATATAAGGAAATTTTATGAAGCTGGTATTCCTATGAATGGACAGATAGTTCTGTGCAAGGGGATAAATGATGGGGAGGAATTGTGGCGTACGATCTCTGATCTTATGGAGTTTGTTCCTGTTATGGAGAGCTTGTCCGTGGTTCCTGTCGGTTTGTCAGATTACAGAGATGGCTTGTTCCATCTAGAACCGTTCAACAGAGAGGATGCCTGCGAGGTTATTGATATAATAGAACATTTTCAGAAAAAGGCATTTGAAAAGCATGGCACACATTTTGTCCAGGCAAGTGATGAATGGTATATAAATGCTGGCAGGGATTTCCCTGAGGCTGACAGGTATGATGGCTTTATCCAGCTTGAAAATGGTGTGGGCATGGTGAGACTGCTCATGGATGAGTTTGATGAAGAGTGGAGCTGCGTAGAGGGCGATGACAGAGAGTATGAGGTGTCCATGGTTACTGGAGTGCTCGTATATGATTCCATAAAGCTCCTTGCTAACAGGATCCCTGAGAAGTTTCCTAATGTGAAGGTGCATCTGTATAAGATCATTAATGATTTTTTTGGACACAGAATAACCGTGACAGGATTGCTTACGGGTGGAGATATAAGAAAGCAGCTCACAGGAAAACCTCTTGGGCAGCGTCTTATACTGCCTTCCAATACTCTTATGGCGGATGAGCCAAAATTCCTTGATGATGTGACGCTTGCAGAGCTCACAGATGCTTTACAAGTCGATGTTTGTATTGTAGAATCAAGTGGTGCTGATTTTATTCATGCAGTAATTGGCGATGATATGTAATTAATTATATATGGAGGAAGATAGAATGAGTAAACCTATAGTTGCCATAGTGGGCAGACCCAATGTAGGTAAATCAACTCTGTTCAATGTGCTTGCCGGAGAAAAGATATCCATAGTTCAGGATACACCGGGAGTTACGCGAGACAGAATTTATGCTGATATCAACTGGCTGGATTACAATTTCACTCTGATAGACACAGGAGGAATTGAGCCGGAGTCAGACAATATTATACTTAAGAGCATGAGAGAACAGGCAGAGATAGCCATAGAGACAGCGGACGTCATCCTGTTCATGACGGATGTCAGACAGGGAATGGTTGATGATGATGCCAAGGTTGCCGATATGCTCAGAAGATCCAAGAAACCTATAGTTCTCGTTGTCAACAAGGTAGACAGCTTTGAAAAGTTCATGCCGGATGTGTATGAGTTCTATAATCTTGGACTTGGAGATCCACATCCTATATCAGGTTCATCCAGACTTGGAATAGGAGATATGCTCGATGAGGTGGTATCACACTTCAATGAGTCTGCAAAGGATGACACGGAGGATGAGAGACCTAGAATCGCCATCATAGGAAAGCCAAACGTAGGAAAATCTTCTATAATTAATAAGCTTCTCGGTGAGGACAGGGTTATTGTATCAGATATAGCCGGAACCACAAGAGATGCCGTGGATACAGAGATCGTCAGAAATGGCAGAGAATATGTATTCATAGACACAGCGGGACTCAGACGAAAGAGCAAGATTAAAGAGGATATAGAGAGATACAGTATCATAAGAACAGTATCAGCGGTTGAGAGATGTAATGTTGCAGTCCTCGTAATAGACGCAACGGAGGGAATAACCGATCAGGATGCCAAGATCGCGGGAATCGCACATGATCGTGGCAAGGGAATGATAATAGCTGTGAACAAATGGGATGCCATCGAGAAGAATGACAAGACCATATATAAGTTTACAGAGGAGATCAGAAACAAGCTTTCATACATGCCGTATGCGGAGCTGCTCTTCATATCAGCCCAGACCGGACAGAGACTTCCAAAGCTGTTCGAGACCATAGATGCTGTTATAGAGAATCATTCACTCCGCATAGCTACTGGTGTTCTGAATGAGATTATGAGTGAGGCGGTTGCTATGCAGCAGCCACCATCAGATAAGGGTAAGAGACTTAAGCTCTATTATATTACCCAGGTGTCAGTTAAACCTCCTACATTTGTCATATTTGTAAATGACAAGGAGCTTATGCATTTCTCATATACACGTTATATAGAGAACAAGATAAGAGAATCCTTTGGATTCAGAGGTACACCTCTAAAATTCATAATCAGGGAGAGGAAAGAGAAGTAGTCATGGAGATGTTGATTAGGGCTATATGTCTGGTTGGGGGCTATGGAGTAGGACTCATTCAGACAGCGTATATTTACGGCAGGATAAAAGGTGTTGATATAAGAAAGTATGGAAGTGGAAATGCGGGAACGACAAATGCACTGAGAGTTCTTGGAAAGAAAGCTGGACTGATAGTTTTCCTGGGGGATTTCCTCAAAGGAATAATCGCCTGCTCACTGACACATATCATACTTGGCCAGCTAGGTATAGGTAATGCATACATGTTCGTACTGTATACAGGACTTGGAGTTGTGCTTGGTCATAACTTCCCATTCTATATGCAGTTCAAGGGCGGCAAGGGAATTGCTGCCAGCGGCGGAATGATAGTAGGTCTGTGGGATTGGAGATTGGTAGTGATACTCCTTGCAGCGTTCATTATAAGTGTTGTGATAACAAGATATGTATCGGTTGGATCACTTACGATCATGATCGGATTCTTCATATTATACACAGTATTTGCAATTCATGGAGATTATAATTTCACATCGAATGCCAAAATGATCGAAGGAATAATCATGGCGGGAATCATAGCCGGAATGGCCGTGATAAGACATTGGCAGAATATCAAGAGACTGATAGCGGGAACGGAGAATAAGTTGTCGTTTGGTTCTAAGAAGGCTTGATGGAAAGCGGAAGCGAATAGAGAGTTATTGAATCTCCTCCTTACTGGATAAAACAGGAAGGAGGAGATTTTTTGTAGTGAGCAACGTTTTATAGATGTCTGGATAAAACAAAATCAGATAACATAATGAGTATACATAAAACCGAGATTATGGTTATGTGATATTTATACGCAGTGAAATGTGTATTAAAAACTGTTGATTAGAATAATGTGAGTTTACATAACTAGCCCGAAATCTAAAAATACAGTAAAAATTTGCAAAAACATCTATGTATTGTCACTATAGACTGGATTAAATGATGAAAAAAGTTAAAATAGAAAAAAATGATTCAAGGATTGAAAAAAGAAATATAAATATTTTGGAGGTATTTTACGATGAAAATAGGTGTTCTCGGAGCAGGTGGATGGGGTTCTGCACTTGCTAATCTGCTGGCAGGAAATGGACACGAGGTTATAGTGTGGTCTATAGATGAGAGAGAGGTTGCCATGCTCAAGGAATTTCATGAGCAGAGAGACAGACTTCCGGGCGTTATACTTAACAGCAGTATTGAATATACAACAGATGCGTCAAAGGCTGTTATTGGTCAGAAGATGATAGTGTGCGCAGTGCCTTCTCCGTTTGTCAGAAGCACAGCAAAGAACATCGCTGACAAGGTGAGCAACGGACAGCTTATCGTGAATGTCAGCAAGGGAATAGAAGAGTCCACACTCAAGGCTCTCGTGGAGATCATTGAGGAAGAAATCCCACAGGCTAAGGTGGCTGTCCTTTCGGGTCCGTCACATGCAGAGGAAGTAGGCCGCGGAATACCTACAACGGTAGTTGCCGGTGCCCGTGATATAGAGATTGCAAAGACAATCCAGAACGCATTTATGAACGATTATTTCAGGGTATA
>ENA-OQMX01000281-OQMX01000281.1-human-gut-metagenome-genome-assembly--contig:-NODE-281-length-12928-cov-3.489649_pt1 | contig 12928 bp, 10 predicted proteins | sample MGYA00242622_ERZ504866 | MGnify/ENA primary metagenome ERZ504866 (study PRJEB26092, sample SAMD00036422) | human gut metagenome | host: Homo sapiens | study: EMG produced TPA metagenomics assembly of...
GATTTTGACATAAAATGTATCGGTCTGACATTAGAGCCGCCGAGGGCTATCGGATCAAAATTGCTTGAATGATTGCAAGCAAGAATAAGGCCGCCTTCCTTCGGAACATTTTCCTTGCCTATGTACTGAACCTTCATTTTTGTTTTACATACCGCAAGGCAAATCGGCATTAAAATATGATACATTTTATATTCTTTCAGCTTATCGAAATTGAACTTCATGGTTCACATATGCTCCCTAATAATATCTGTTATTTTTTTATTGACTCCTCAAGCGTAAAAAGCGTCGTGTCCACCGTAATGCTGTCTTTTGCAGGCTTCAACGGTGCAATTTTTCTATGTGAATCATTGTAATCTCGTTCTTTAAGGTCTGCTAAAACCTCATCATAACCAACCGAAGCACCTTTTTCCTTAAGCTCCTTATAACGTCTCATGGCACGTGACTCCGGCGATGCGGTTAAGAATATTTTAACATCTGCATTAGGCAATACGACTGTTCCTATATCCCTGCCGTCCATAATACAATTATTCTTTACCGCTATATCTCTTTGCAAATCAAAAAGAAAGCTTCTGACCTCCGGCACGGCAGAAACGTCGGAAGCCGCCATAGAAGCTTTTGGTGTACGTATTTCTTCTGAAACATCCTCGCCGTTTAAATAAACGTGCTGGACGCCGTCTTTAAAGGCGAGCTCAACCTTTATATCGGGTAATGCCTTTTTAAGCTGTTCGCCTGATTTTGTGTTTATTCCGTTCCTCAACGCATAAACACCTACAGAGCGATACAACGCTCCGGTATCTACATATATAAAACCCAGCTTGTCGGCAGCAGCTCTTGAAATAGTGCTTTTCCCGGCACCTGCAGGACCGTCAATAGCAACATTTATCATATTTTTCTCTCCTGTATACATTATTGCGCGTTGCCTGCGGCAAATCCGGTGGAAAAGGCGATTTGGAGGTTGAATCCCCCTGTATATGCATCAACATCAATAACCTCACCGGCAAAATACAAATTACGGCACAGCTTACTCTCCATGGTTTTGGGAGAAATCTCATTAACATCTACTCCGCCCGAAGTAATAACAGCCTCGCTGATAGGTCTGAATCTAAGGACAGTCAGTTTTAAATTCTTAATTGTGTGAGCAAGCCTTTTTCTTTCTTCCTTTGTGAGTTGATTGCACTTTGTTGAGTTTTTAATTCCGGAAAGGCGCACAACGGGATTAATTATGGCTCTCGGTAACAAAAGCCCCACGAGATTTGAAATAGCCTTATTGCTGTTTTCCGACATCTCACGTAAAATGCGAGCATCGAGCTTTTCGTCATCGAGTGCCGGTTTCATATCAACATATATTTCATAGCGGCAGGGCTCCATATTTCGCATATGTGCGCTTGCAGATAAAATCATTGGGCCGGACACGCCGAAATGTGTAAAAAGCATTTCTCCGAAATCAGAGTAAACCTGCTTTCCTGTTTTGGTGTCAATAATCTTCAAGGCGCAGTTACGAAGCGACAAGCCCATTGCCTCTCCGCAAAATCCCTCTCGGCATTCCAGGGCAACAAGCGAAGGCAGACAGGCAGTTACCGTGTGACCGGCTTGCTTTGCAAAAGAATACCCATCTCCGGTAGAACCTGTTTTCGGATAAGATAAGCCGCCTGTTGCGACTATAACGGAGTCTGCATAATGTATAAGACCGTCTTCGGTTTTTACACCTCTTACCTCTCCGTCGGAAATCATCAATGATTTAACGCGCGAGGTTTTTCGCTTAACTCCGTTTACGGTTACAAACTTATTGAGCGCATCGACTATATCCACCGCTTTATCCGAAACCGGGAAGACTCTGTTTCCTCTTTCAACTTTAAGAGGCACCCCAAGCTCTTCGAAAAAATCCATTGTATCTCTTGCGGAAAACTCAGAAAAAGCGCTGTATAAAAATCTGCCGTTCCGCGGAACATTATCAATGAGACTTTTAGTATCAAAGGTGGCATTTGTGACGTTACAACGTCCTTTACCGGTTATCATTATTTTTCTGCCGACCTTATCGTTTCGTTCTAAAAGAATTACGTCGTTACCGTTTTTTGCCGCTGTGCCGGCAGCCATAAGTCCTGAGGCTCCGGCTCCTACAACTATAACTTTTTTATTCATTTTCGGAAATATCCTCTGCTTTTTCGTATACCTGGTATTCGTCCCAAATACTCTCGAGCTTATTGAAATTGTTGATTACCTCTTCACGCTTACTCAGCGTTACAGCAACAATAAGCGCATTTATAAGACTAAGCGGTGCAACAAGAGAATCAACTACGGATGCCATATCGGAGCGCGCTACAAGCAGGCAATCGGCATATGACGCTATGGGTGACGTATCCGAATCGGTTATCGCCACTATTTTGGCTCCTCTGTCCGATACAAATCTTATTGCATTTACAGTCTGCTTTGAATACCTCGGAAAGCTTATGGCTATGCACACGTCCTCTTTATCTATTCTGAACATCTGTTCAAACATTTCAGACGCGCTTGATGTATCTATAAGCTCAACCGAATCAAAGACAAGATTAAAATAAAAGCCGAGAAAACTTGCAAGTGCCGCAGAAGAACGGACGCCGAGAATATATATTTTGCGAGCCTTATTTATGGTAGATACGGCTTTTGCAAAATCCTCCCTTGATGTCTTCTCGTAGGTTTCGCGAATCAAATCAATATCCCCGTTAAGAACGGTTCTGACAATATCGTTGTCACCTATAAGGCTTTCCGAAACCTCCATTCTTTGAACTGCGGTCAGCTTTGATTTTATCATCTGCTGAAGCTCTTTTTGAAGTTCCGGATAGCCCTTAAATCCAAGCTCCGTTGCAAACCGCACGACGGTACTCTCGCTGACCCCGACTTTTCGGCCGAGGGCAGAAGCAGTCATAAATGCGGCTTTATCATAGTTTTCTTTAATATACGAGGCAATCTTCTTATGCCCCTTAGAGAGCTTTCTAACGTTTGAATCAAGCTTTGAAAGAAAAGAACCCTTCACTTGTACAGCGCTTCCTTATCTTACATAATAATGCCGCATTCGATGCAGCAACACTATTATTATAATGTCTATTATACAAAAATCAAGCAAAAATGCAGGATTTGCTGCAAAATTATTCAATCCTGACTAAATTATCCGTCATATCAGTTCCGCTTTGCCTAATTTTAGGCAATGTCATATTGAAAATATCCGTAGTTCTGCATTCAAGGGAGTATAATCTTTCAGAAAGACCTCCTGACTTTTTGACGTCGCCGACAGTCATAACAATCGGTAAGGATGCGTTTTTCCTCGCAATTCGCAATATGTCTTTGCCCTTGTGTGTAAATCCGAGCACACGAATATACGGAGGGTCTGACAAGGTGATATCGTTTGTTATACCGAAAAACGAATTTAGAACGACGCGCCGAATACGCGAATGAGTAAAGCGCTTTGTTTTTGCAAAATCATAAAGCTCCGTTAGGTTTCGCGCGGATGCGGCTGCTGAGAGCAGACGGTTTTCTATTCCCTCGCCGACGCCGTAAATATTATTAAAATCAGACGGAGTTTTAAGCTTTAAGGACGCTATTACGGCGTTTCCTATTCTGTTCATATCGGACGGTGCCGCTCCGATTGCGATTTCGTTAGTTAAAACAGCTTGAGAGTCAGAAGGCAAAAACAAGCCGGTATGCGCGTTGCTGCGTATCAGCTCTCTGATTTTAGAAGCGGAGGCGATATTACCGACGTATTCGTCCGAATCATGCGACGCACCGGTTCGCTTTACGGTATGAGGTTTTATATCCGAAGATAACGCTTTAAGCGCTTTTATATACTCTACCGCCAAAATGTTGTTAGGCTCCGAAAGGACTGCAGCTGTTTCCGCTCCGAACACGTCTCTTACCGCGGCAAACCTCGCCGCCGGATAGCTTACACCGTTTTTAAGTTCGGCTTTCAGCTTTAAATTGACATTTTCATCGTATAAAGCCTCAACGGCTTTTTGTAAAAGGCTTATACTGCCGCATTCACTGCCGAATGAAATATCAGTAACCGCTCCGAGGGAATTTAAAATATGCACGGAAGAATAGGCAAAACGCTCAGCAGATGATATGGCATACGGCATCGGAAGCTCAAGCACAAGGTCAACTCCGCCGAGTAGGGCGGCTTTTGCCCTCGCGTACTTTGACATCACAGCCGTTTCGGCTCTCTGAACGTAATTACCGCTCATCACCGAAACTATCGCGCAGTCCCCAGCCTTTTTTCGTATATCGTCTATCTGAAATTTGTGCCCATTATGAAACGGGTTATACTCTGCCACAATACCGTAAATCTTCATAAACAATCTCCGTAACATAAAATACGTGTCTAACAAGTCCTGAATCGCTTAAAATTAAACATATTTTATAATATCGGCGTAATTTAGTCAAATCTCTTCGGCATATATTATTTCTTGAAAAATCTGTCGAAACAGTATATAATATCTTCGATAACTTTATTAGCTATTTGGGAGGTATTATTTTTGAAAATTCTTGTTATCAATGCAGGCAGTTCATCGCTTAAATATCAGCTTATCGATATGGACGACGAGAGTGTTATTGCAAAAGGCATCTGCGAAAGAATAGGCAATGAGGGATCTTGCATCAGCGGTAAGATTCACGGTAAATCGGAAAAGTTTGAAAAGACCGTTGTAATGAAAAATCACACCGAAGCTTTCAACGAAGTTAAGAAAGCTCTTACCGAAGGTGAATACAAGGTTATAAACGACATTTCGGAAATAGCTGCTGTCGGCCACAGAATAGTACAGGGCGGTGCTCTTTTCAATCACAGCGTTTTAGTAGATGACGACGTTATTAAGGGCATTGAGAGTCTTTGCGACCTTGCTCCGCTTCACAACGCAGCGCACATTCAGGGTATTAAAGCAAGTATCGAGCTGTTCGGCAAAGATGTTCCGCAGGTAGTTGTGTTTGATAACGCATTCCACAGCACCATGCCTCCGGAAGCATATATGTTCGGCCTCCCCTATGAATATTATGAAAAATACGCACTCAGAAAATATGGTTTCCACGGCACTTCGCACCGGTTTGTAAGTGCTCGCTGCGCAGATGTTATGGGCGAAGATATCAAAAAGCTTAAAATCGTTACATGCCATCTCGGAAACGGTTCTTCGATTACGGCTGTTAAATACGGTAAATGCATAGATACATCTATGGGTCTTACCCCACTCGACGGCGAAATAATGGGAACAAGAACAGGCAGCATAGACCCGTCTGCCGTTCTTTACATTATGAAAAAAGAGGGTAAGACTCCCGATGAAATGAGCAACCTTCTCAACAAAAAGTCCGGTATTCTCGGTGTATCAGGTCTCTCTTCCGATGACAGAGACGTTAAAGTAGCTGCCGCCGAGGGCAACAAGAGAGCCAAGCTCGCAAGAGATATGCAGATATACGAAATAAAGAAATATATCGGTTCTTACACCGCTGCCATGGATGGCGTTGACGCAATAGTTTTCACAGGCGGTATCGGTGAAAATGCCGACGATATGAGAGCTACCGTATGTGACGGTCTCACCTTCCTCGGTATCAAAATCGACAAAGAATTTAACAAGACTCTTGTAAAGGGCAAAGAGGGAGAAATTTCCACACCCGACTCAAAGGTTCGCGTTTTCGTTCTTCCGACAAACGAGGAGCTTGTTATAGCAAGAGACACAAAAGAGATTGTTACAAATCTTAAAAAATAATCTTCTTAAATAGATTGCAGTTATTCATTATATTTCAAGAAGCACCTCAGGCTTATACTTGAGGTGCTTCTTTCTTATTTAAGTATCTTTTTAAGATACATTCCGGTATACGATTTTTTGCAGGCGGCAACCTTTTCCGGCGTTCCGCAAACAACAATTTTGCCGCCGTTATCGCCGCCCTCCGGGCCTAAATCTATAATATGGTCGGCAACCTTAATCACATCGAGATTATGCTCGATTACAACAACCGTATTGCCTGCGTCAACAAGCTTCTGGAGAACGTCAATCAGCTTGTGAACATCGGCTGTGTGAAGTCCGGTGGTAGGCTCGTCGAGAATATATATAGTTCTGCCGGTCGGCCTTTTTGAAAGCTCGGTAGCAAGCTTTACGCGCTGTGCTTCACCGCCTGAAAGAGTGGTTGCAGGCTGACCGAGCTTAATATAGCCCAAACCGACATCATACAGGGTTTGCAGTTTACGCGCAATTTTCGGCATATTACGGAAGAACTCAAGGCCCTCCTCAACCGTCATCTCGAGGACATCATATATGGATTTACCCTTGTACTTTACCTCGAGAGTTTCATGGTTGTATCTTGCGCCCTTACATATTTCACACGGCACATACACATCTGCCAAAAAATGCATTTCGATTTTTACTATGCCGTCGCCCTGACACGCCTCACATCTGCCGCCTTTTACATTGAAAGAAAATCTGCTCGACGTAAATCCGCGGATTTTAGCGTCTTGTGTTTGCGCAAACAGTGTTCTTATATCCGTAAAAACACCCGTATAGGTAGCCGGATTCGAACGCGGAGTTCTGCCTATCGGCGATTGGTCAATATTTATTACCTTATCTAAAAACTCAAGCCCCTCAATCGACTTATGCTTGCCTGCCGGCTTTTTTGCTCCGTTTAAATCATTCGCAAGCTGTTTATAAAGTATTTCATTTATAAGTGAAGATTTGCCCGAACCCGATACGCCGGTTACGCAAATAAATTCACCGAGAGGAAAAGAGACGTTTATATTTTTCAGGTTATTTTCGGCAGCTCCGATTACCTTCAGTACATTGCCGTTTCCGCTGCGCCTCTTTTCGGGGACCTCGATTTTTCGCTTACCGCTTAAATACTGGCCTGTAAGCGAACGGTCACATTTCAAAATATCATCAAGCGAGCCCGCGCAAACCACCTCGCCGCCATGAACGCCCGCTCCGGGGCCGATATCTACTATATAATCGGCCGCGCGCATGGTGTCTTCATCGTGTTCAACAACTATGAGCGTATTACCGAGGTCACGCATACGCTTAAGCGTTCCGATAAGCTTATCGTTATCGCGCTGATGAAGTCCTATGCTCGGCTCGTCAAGGATATACAACACTCCCATAAGAGACGAGCCTATTTGAGTAGCAAGTCTTATGCGCTGACTCTCTCCTCCGGAAAGCGTACCTGCAGAACGAGACAGCGTAAGATAATCAAGACCGACATTTTGAAGAAAGCTCAGACGGCTTTTAATTTCTTTCAAAATCAACGACGCAATCATCTGCTCACGGTCGGTCAAAACCAAAGTGTTTATAAAATCAAGTTCCTTTGTCACCGACAGCTTTGTAAGCTCGTAGATATTAAGTCCGCCCACCGTAACGGAAAGAGACTCTTTTTTTAATCTCGCGCCCTTACAATCGGGGCAATCGCAGGCTGTCATAACCTGCTCTATCTCCCAACGCGCCCAATCGCTTGTACTCTCTTTATAGCGGCGTTCCATATTGTTTACGATACCCTCAAACTCGGTATTGTAGGTACCTGTGCCGTAAACGTTTTTACGCTGCATTTTCAGCTTTTTGCCACCGGTTCCGTAGAGAAGCGCATTATACGCTTCATTGGAGAAGTCACAAATGGGTGTGTCGAGAGTAAAACCGTATTCCTTACCGAGTGCCAGATAGTACATTTCGGCTATTGTTCCGCTGTCGGCATTTGACCATCCGCTTGCCCTTATAGCGCCTTCTCTTATGGAAAGCTTTTTATTCGGAATTATAAGATTAGGGTCTACCTTAAGAAAAATGCCGAGCCCGGTACAAGTCGGACATGCACCGAAAGGATTATTGAACGAGAACATACGCGGCGACAACTCATCAATACAAGCACCATGTTCGGGGCACGCGAAATTCTGTGAAAACAGCAATTCATCTCCGCCGATAACATCAACAATGACATTTCCGCCCGTAAGAGTTGATGACATCTCTATCGCCTCGGCAAGACGACTACGTATATCATCGTTTATAACAAGCCTGTCAACTACTATTTCAATGTTATGCTTTATATTTTTTTCAAGCTTAATATCCTCGGAAAGGTCATACAAATTACCGTCTATACGCACACGTACAAATCCCGACTTTCTTGCGGAATCAAGCTCTTTTTGATGTTCGCCCTTACGCCCTTTTACCACAGGTGCCAAAATCTGTATTTTTGTGCCGCCATCAAGCGCCATAACCTTATCGACTATAACGTCTACACTCTGCTTTGATATTTCCCTACCGCAAATCGGACAATGCGGAATACCTATACGTGCATATAAAAGCCTTAGGTAATCATAAATCTCCGTAACCGTGCCGACTGTTGAGCGTGGGTTTTTTGAAGTGGTTTTTTGGTCTATGGATATAGCCGGAGAAAGACCGTCTATATAATCGACATTCGGTTTTTCCATCTGCCCCAAAAACATACGCGCATATGAAGAAAGTGATTCAACGTATCTGCGCTGACCCTCGGCATAAATTGTGTCAAATGCAAGCGAGGACTTTCCGGAACCCGAAAGACCCGTAAATACCACAAGCTTGTCTCGCGGTATTTCAAGGTCAATATTTTTTAAGTTGTGCTCTTTTGCACCTTTAATAATGATTTTATTACTTGCCATTATTTACCTTCTCTTAATTTTTGTATCTTATCGCGCAGCATAGCGGCGTGTTCAAATTCAAGAATTTTTGCAGCCGCTTTCATCTCTGCCGTCAATTTAACTATAAGAGCCTCACGTTCACGCGCGCTGAGACGCTTTTTGGGTTTATCGTCAGCGTGAGTTGATATTTCAATAATATCGCGCACGTCTTTTTTAATCGTTTTAGGCGTTATATGATGTTCCTTATTATAAGCCGTTTGTATCTCACGCCTGCGATACGTTTCGGATATTGCTTTTTCCATAGACGGAGTTACGGAATCGGCATACATTATTACCTGACCGTCGGCATTTCGCGCGGCACGGCCTATGGTTTGTATAAGAGACGTTTCCGAACGTAAAAATCCCTCTTTGTCGGCGTCAAGTATTGCCACAAGCGAAACCTCGGGAATATCAAGTCCCTCACGTAAAAGGTTTATTCCTACGAGCACGTCAAATTCGCCGAGACGAAGATCACGAATTATCTCCATTCTCTCAATTGTATCGACATCGTAATGCATATAGCGAACCTTTATACCGTGTGTATCCAAAAACTCAGTCAGGCTCTCAGCCATTTTTTTTGGTCAAGGTTGTTACAAGCACACGCTCCTTACGCTCGATACGGATATTTATTTCTGAAATCAAATCCTCTATTTGACCGTCGGTAGGCTTGACGATAATTTCGGGGTCTAAAAGACCTGTCGGCCTTATAACCTGCTCAACTATCTGCGAACTCTTTTCCCGTTCAAAATCACCCGGTGTGGCGCTTACAAAAATCTTTTGACCGACACGGGAATAAAATTCATCGAAGGTCAGCGGTCGGTTGTCGTATGCGGATGGGAGACGGAAGCCGAAATCAATAAGCGCGTCTTTGCGCGAACGGTCACCGCCGTACATTGCTCTGACCTGAGGCAAGGTTACGTGCGATTCATCAACAAAAAGCACAAAGTCCTTGGGAAAATAATCAAGAAGCGTAAACGGCGCCGAACCCGGTGCTCTGCCCGACATAATGCGGGAGTAATTTTCAATGCCTTTACAAAAGCCCGTTTCTTTGAGCATCTCCATATCGTATTCGGTGCGCTGCTTTATTCGCTGTGCCTCCAACAGCTTTCCCTGTTTTGTGAACTCCTCTACCCGCTCTTCCATTTCCTTTAAGATTTCATCAATGGCGCGCTCAAGCTTTTCGGGTGCAACAACATAGTGCGAAGCCGGATATATCGCAACATGGGACACGGTATTTTTAACCTGCCCCGTCAGAGCATTTATTTCACAAATTCGGTCAATCTCATCGCCGAAAAATTCGACTCTTATTGCCGTATCATTTGAATATACCGGGAAAATATCCACAACATCGCCGTGAACACGGAATTTATTACGGATAAAGTTAATATCGTTGCGCTCATACTGTATGTCAACAAGCTTAGCAAGCAGCTCATCACGGGACTTCGTCATACCCTGCCTAAGCGAAATTACCATATTTCGATAATCTATCGGGTCACCGAGCGAATATATGCATGAAACGCTTGCGACTATAATGACATCTCTCCGCTCCGAAAGCGACGATGTTGCCGAATGACGAAGCTTGTCTATTTCATCGTTAATAGCGGAATCTTTTTCGATATAGGTATCGGTAGTAGGTATATACGCTTCGGGCTGATAATAGTCATAATATGATACGAAATACTCTACCGCATTTTCCGGGAAAAACTCGCGAAATTCAGAACAAAGCTGTGCGGCTAAGGTTTTATTGTGAGCGAGTACAAGCGTAGGACGGTTTATGTTTGCAATGATATTTGCCATTGTAAAGGTTTTGCCGGAACCCGTAACGCCGAGTAATGTTTGCTCCTTGTAACCGGCATTTATCCCCTCGGTTAATTTTTCAATCGCTTCCGGCTGATCTCCTGTCGGTTTATATTTTGAATGTAACACAAAACGATCCATACGCACCTCGTATTTACCAAACAAATGTTTACCAAAATTATATCATATACAATAATTATTGTAAACCAAATTATTTAAAATAAAGCGGCCAAAATAAGACTGTGAATCGGTCATAAAATAAGCACCATCGGCAAATCGGCTCTCATCAGAGCTATAATACCGTTGATGCTGTAAAATAAATCGTCAGCCGCACTCGCTTGTATTGAAGCTGCATTTTCAAGCACTATTCACACCGCGATTTTGCATAATCAGAAAAAAATCCAAGCATATCGGAAATTGTTTCCTTACCAGGGACGGAAAACGGGTCTATAACCGAAAAGACGTGAGGCAAATTTTTTCCGTTATATTTATCGCGGTTTTCAAGCTTACACTTAACGCCCTCTCCGCACAATAAATTATATATCTTTATTGTAGGCAATTTACCGACAGCATCGCCCGAGCTCGTCACAGAAACGTCGGCGGCATTGACCCCTTATTTAAAACGGCATCAAAATTCTCAAATCCGCGCAGCGTACTCTCCGAAAACTCCTTTCCCTTAACACGGCTGTAATACACATCCTGAAAAGTGTGCGTATTCATAAAACAAACAGGCGAAGTTAAGCCACACGCTCTGAACTCAAGTCCGCTTTCGGTGACTCCGAATATTCTTCTAAGTTTTTCAGATGAATTTAACAATGCGGAATATGCCGCCAAAAATCCACCGGCCGAATCACCGGTAACAAAGACATTGTTTAGATCACCGCCGTATTTCTCTATGTTTGTGCTTACCCATTTAAAAGCGAAAAAGCAATCTCTGAGTTGGTCGGCCACTGAAAAATCCGGAGCTAATCTGTAATTAATATTGACAACAACATAATCGTTTTGTGCAAGGACAAGACAATAATTTTTATTTATTTCTTTCGTCCCGTACATCCACCCACCGCCGTGAATGTCAATTATGACAGGACAATGTGAGAGCTTACCGGATTTAGAGTAAACATCAAGCCTGTGCTGCCATAACCCGTCGTCTATGTATTGAATATCGCAGAATTGTTCGATTTCGGTAGGCGGGGTTTGAGAATTAATCCTTCTCGCATCCTTCCTTTCGACAGTTTTCCAAAAAAGCTTGAAAATCTCAGGCAACATAAAAGATCACTCCATTTAAAATATATCAAGTAATTCGTGAAGGGAATTTACAATAAAATCCGGAATACAACCATATTTCTCGGGGCTTTGCAAACCACCGTACCCTTGCCTTATCCAAACAGTATTTATACCGAGAGATTTAGCAGGCGCAATATCATTATCAATTCTGTCGCCTATCATAAAGGCCTCGTAGGCGTAGCAACCGGCTTTTTCGAGTGCCGTTTTAAATATAACCGGATTAGGTTTTGAAACGCCTACATCGCTTGAGGCGAGGACAAATTTGAAATCGTCATATATACCGAATTTCTTTAACCTTTTATCCGTCCCCGCAAACTGATTTGCTATAACCGCCAAATCATATTTGTTTTTGAGTGCCGACAGCACAGGTACTGTGTCGTCATAGAGCACTTCAAATTCCGCAGGATACGGTATGAAAACATCATCATGAGAAAATTTTGAAAATGCAGTAATAAAAGGAGACTTAAAATTTCGCGAAGCATTTTGCACTTCATGATAAAATTGCTCGTATGTAACACTTACACTTACAGAATTTAAATACGAAACAGCATTCTCTATGCGTTTACGCTGCGACACATCCTCATTGACCAATGTATGACCGAGATCAAAAAACAACCACTTAATTTTTTTCATATCTAACAAAAATCAGAACATATACCCGTCATATCCCCATTTATCGGAGAATTTAAATTTAACGTAAGATCTGTCGGACGGTACACTTGCTTCTTCACTCAAAATGTCGCAAACAGCCGCCGTAAGATTTTCACAATCGGACTTTGCGGCAGAACCGAAAATAACTGACGTCGGTAAATGCAGTCGGTTTGTCATTTGTCCCTTTAAATACAGCTTGCAATTATCCTGATATTCACCATAAGCCAAGCTTCGCTTTTTCCCGGGATAAGAGAAATGGCTTTGCCGAGCCTTGATTTAATATTATCGACTTGGGTATCGGATAAATTCTCGGAAATCTTGACATTTATAAACGGCATAAAAACACTCCCAAAATTTAATAATATATAATAATTAAGATAACACAAAATAAAAAATATACAAGAAAAAGGACCTGCAAATGCAGATCCTTTTTGAATTACACCCTAAAAACTGAACAAAGGAAAGAGAGAAAGGAGAAGAGGAAGAAACAAAAGATTCGACCAAAGGTGACGTAGCTGTCACAAAAGGTCAAGCCCTCGACCTATTAGTACTGCCAAG
>ENA-OQMX01000284-OQMX01000284.1-human-gut-metagenome-genome-assembly--contig:-NODE-284-length-12918-cov-2.094520_pt1 | contig 12918 bp, 10 predicted proteins | sample MGYA00242622_ERZ504866 | MGnify/ENA primary metagenome ERZ504866 (study PRJEB26092, sample SAMD00036422) | human gut metagenome | host: Homo sapiens | study: EMG produced TPA metagenomics assembly of...
CCTCGCCCCAGGGCAATTACGAGTTCACCTTCGAGAACTTCATCAAGGGTCCTCCAACCAGTTTGCGTTTGCTGCGGCGCAGGCGGTTGCGGCCAACCCCTCCGGAGCCTATAACCCGCTGTTCATCTACGGCGGCTCCGGTCTGGGCAAGACCCATCTGCTCACGGCCATCCAGACCGAGATCAAGCGCACCCACCCCGATTTTGTTATCATGTACGTTACCTGCGAGCAGTTCACCAACGAGCTGATCGCCGCCATCCGCGCCGGCAGCACCGAGGACTTCCGCATGAAGTACCGCGTGGCAGACCTGCTGCTGGTGGACGATATCCAGTTCATCGCCGGCAAGGAGTCCACGCAGGAGGAGTTCTTCCACACCTTCAACTCCCTGCACGATGCCCACAAGCAGATCGTCATTGCCTCCGACCGCCCGGCCAAGGAGATCAAAAGTCTGGAAGAGCGGCTGCGCACCCGCTTTGAGTGGGGCCTGACCGCCGATGTGCAGCCGCCGGATTTTGAGACCCGCGTGGCCATCGTCAAGCGCAAGGCAGAGCTTTTGCATCTGGACCTGCCCGAGGATGTGGCCGAGTTCATTGCCAACCACCTGAAGAACAACATCCGCCAGCTGGAGGGCGCTGTAAAAAAGCTGAACGCCTACTACATGCTGGAGGGCATCCAGCCGGTCATCAGTGTGGCCCAGAATGCCATCAAGGACATCCTCAACGAGACCCAGCCGGTGCCCGTGACCATCGAGAAGATCATCGGCGAGGTGTCCCGCACCTTCAACGTCTCCCCTGCCGACATCCGCGGCACCAAGCGCAACGCCAACGTTGCCTCTGCCCGCCGCGTGGCCATCTACATCCTGCGCGAGGTCACCGGCATGAGCATGGAAGAGATCGGCCGTGAATTCTCCGGCCGTGACCACTCCACCATCGTCTACTCCCTCAAGACCATGGAGCGTGACATGAAGAACGACCAGCACCTGCGCGAGACCGTGAGCGACATCATCAAGAACGTGAAGGCCTGACCGCAGAAATCGTGCAAAAGTCGTACTCATTTATGGGTAAAACCCCAAAATATGGGGAGAAAACGGAACAAAACGGGGAAAAAGAACCTATATCTTGTGGTAAAAACGCAAACCTTTCCACACTTTCCACAGAGTTTTCAACATTCAACCTCCGTTCTCCACATGGTCTGTGGAAAGAAAGACCTATCCCAACCTTTCCACGATCCATTCACAACACATTCACAACCCCGTGGAACCAAAACCCCCGCATTCCGACAAGGCTTTCGGGGTTTTCCACAAGTTCCCCACCCCCTACTACGGTTACTACAACAAGTTCAATAAGATAGACCGGTTCTGAAACTGTTTTCAAACACAAAACAACATCAGAAACGAAAAACAAAGGAGAGAATTCAGTTTGAACATCGTATGTGATAAAGTTCTGCTGAGCGCAGCCATCGATGGTGTGTCCAAAGCCGTCACCATGCGTTCTGCCATCCCTGTGCTGGAAGGTATCCTGCTGAAAGCCGAAGGCTTCCAGCTCAACCTCACCGGCTACGATCTGGAAATGGGCATCGTGACCACCATCGAAGCCAATGTCAAGGAAGCCGGCGAGGTGGTGCTGAATGCAAAGCTGCTCAGCAGCATGATCAGCCGGATGCCCGCCGGTCAGGTCAGCATCCTCTCTGCCGAGAACGGCAAGACCACCATCCAGAGCGGCGTAGTCCAGTTCGAGATCCAGTCCATGCCGGCCAACGATTTCCCGGAGCTGCCCAATACCGGAGCGGAAGAGACCCTGACCATCAAGACCGGCGTACTGAAAGATATGATCGATCGTACGTTATATGCTGTCAGTCAGGACGAGAAAAAGCCCGCCCACACCGGTGAGCTGTTCGAGATCCTGCCCGACAAGCTGACTGTAGTGGCACTGGACGGCTACCGTCTGGCCATCGTGGAACGCCCGGTGACGGCGGTAAAGGATATCCGCATCATCGTGCCCAGCAAGACCATGACCGAGGTCGCCCACCTGCTGCCCAACGACGACGAAGAGCCGGTGCACATCAGCGCCAACCGCCGCTATGTGGTCTTTATGGCCGGCGGCTACACCATCATGAGCCGTCTGATCGAGGGCGAGTTCCTCAACTACCGCAATGTGATCCCCGCCGACAGCCGCACCCGCGTGACCATCGACACCAAGGAATTCATCGAGACCATCGAGCGTGCTTCGCTGATTATTACAGAGCGTTTAAAAAATCCTCTCCGCATCTCCTTTACAGAGGGTAGAGTCGTGGTGCGCTGCCAGACCAACCTTGGCCGCGTGGTGGACGAGTTCAACGCCGACTGCGAGGGCGACGAAGTGGAGATCGGCTTCAACAACCGCTATCTGCTGGATGCGCTGCGCAACGCCCGCACCGAGAAGGTCCGCATGGAGATCAGCGGCCCTCTGAGCCCGGTCAAGGTGCTGCCTGCCGAGGGCAACGACTTTTTGTATCTGGTGCTGCCGGTGCGCTTCAAGAACGATTAAGAGGGCGAAATTATGCAGAAAATTCTCATTCATACGGAATTTATCAAGCTGGATGCCCTGCTGAAATATGCAGGCCTGTGCGAGACCGGCGGCGAAGCCAAGGAGCTGGTGCAGGGCGGTGCCGTGAAGGTGAACGGCGAGGTGTGCACCATGCGGGGCAAAAAGTGCCGCGCCGGAGACGTCATCGAGCTGGATGGGCAGAGCGTAGAGATCGGGCAGGGTCAGTAAATGCGTCTGCTTTCGCTGGAAGTACAGAACTATCGCAATATTTGTGCGGCACGGCTGGAGCCCGGCCGGGAGCTTACCGTCATCTGCGGCAACAACGGGCAGGGCAAAACGAACCTTTTAGAGGCTATCTGGCTGCTGACCGGCGGCAAGAGCTTCCGGGGCGGCAAGGATGCCGAGCTTGTGCGCCGCGGAGAAACATTCGCGGTACTGGAGGCCGTCACCCAGCGCACCCGGCAGGAGGATCAGGAACCGGATGAACCGGCAAATGTGCGCATTACGGTGGGCACGCCGGATGCACAGCGCCCCGGCCGGTATGCATCGGTCAACGGCTCTCCGCCCAAGCGGGCGGCGGGCCTTGCGGGCAGCTTTCCGGCTGTGGTGTTCGACCCCGGGCACCTGAGCCTTGTAAAAGGTGCACCGGAAGGACGACGGCGGTTTCTGGACGCGGCGCTGTGCCAGCTGTACCCCGGCTACCTTGCTACCTACCGTCGCTATGTGCGGGCATTGCAGCAGAAAAACGCGCTTCTGCGTCATTCCGCAGGCGGTACGGAGCGCCCGTGGGCAGAAAAATGCGCCCTGCTGGAAGTGCTGAACGTGGAGCTTGCCGCACAGGGCGAGGCTATCCAGAAGCGGCGGCGGGAATATCTGGCCCTGCTCACACCGCTGGCCTGCGCCAACTATGCCGAGCTTTCCCACGGGGCAGAGCGCATGGCGGTGCGGTATGCCGCCCAGTTTGAGCCGGGTGGGCTGTCCGCACTTTTGAAGCAGCGCCAGAACGAAGAGCTGCGCGCCGGGCAGAGCCTGTGCGGCATCCACCGCGAGGACGTTGAGCTGCTGCTGGACGACCAGCCCGCAAAGGTGTTTGCAAGTCAGGGACAGCAGCGCAGCGTGGTGCTGTCCCTGAAAATGGCCGAAGCGGCTGCCGCTGCCCGGATCACCGGAGAGCACCCGGTGCTCCTGCTGGACGATGTGCTCAGCGAGCTGGACGAGGGCCGCAAACAGTATCTGCTCACCCGCATGAAGGAAAAGCAGACCTTTGTGACCAGCTGTGATGATACCGCGTTCCTGAAAACGGACGGCGAAGTGTACCGCATGAACGGCGGTGTGCTGAGCAAAGCATGAAGAAATGATGCAAAAGTACATGCAGCTGCCGGTGAATAAACGGCGCTTTATGCATGAACTGCCAGAATGAGGAAAATACTGTATGTATATTCATCTGGGCCGTGACTACGTGCTGAATGACCGGGACATTATCGGCATCTTCAATCTGGAAACCACCACCATCACCCCCGGGGCGGAGTTTCTGACTACGCCCAGAAGAACGGCGCGGTGGTGAGCCTTTCGGACGAGCTGCCGCAGAGCTATGTTTTGGCAGACGGGGCCGTGGTGGACACGGTGTATCTTTCGGAGCTGTCGCCTGCTGCCATGCGGCGCAGAGCCGAAAAAATGATCGAGTAAACCAGCCAACAGGCGGAGAATATGCTCTGCTTTTACGATAGATCGAACAAAAATGCAAACATTGAACAAAAGGGAGAAAGGAAATGGCAGAAGAAATCATTACCAGCACAAATGCCGAAACCGCTACCGACCATGAGTATAATGCCAGCGAGATCCAGGTCCTGAAGGGTCTGGAGGCGGTGCGCAAGCGCCCGGGCATGTATATCGGCTCCACCGGCGAGCGCGGCCTGCATCATCTGGTCTACGAGATCGTGGACAACGCCATTGATGAAGCGCTGGCCGGCTACTGCGACCACATCGAGGTCAAGATCCTGAAAGACAACATCATTCAGGTCACGGATAACGGCCGCGGCATCCCTGTGGACATTCAGGCCGACACCGGCCTGCCCGCCGTCACCGTCGTCTACACCATCCTGCACGCCGGCGGCAAGTTCGGCGGCGAGAACTCCGGCTACAAGGTGGCCGGCGGCCTGCACGGCGTGGGCGCTTCGGTGGTCAACGCCTGCTCCGAGTGGCTCACCGTCAACGTGCGCCGCGACGGCCACGAGTACGAGCAGACCTTCCGCCGCGGCGACCCGGACGGCCCGCTCAAGTGCATCGGCACCGTAGCCGACGGCGTTACCGGCACCCGGGTCACCTTTAAGCCGGACCCGGAGATGTTCCGGGATACCACCGTGTACGACTTCGACACGCTGGAAAAGCGCCTGCGGGAAGAAAGCTTCCTGAACGCCGGTGTCAAGATCACTCTGACCGACGAGCGTGAGATGTATACCCCCGTGCTGGAGGACGGCAAGGAGGGTGAACCCTGCTACCGCACCGAGGTCATGTGCTACGAGGGCGGCATCAAGAGCTTTGTCACCTATCTGGGCGAGAAGCGCAAGCTGGACGTGCTGCACCCCAATGTGATCTACCTCAAGGGCCAGACCGACCGCGGCATGGCAGAGATCGCACTGCAGTATAATTCCAGCTACAACGAGCTGCTGCTGAGCTTTGCCAACAACGTCAACACCCCGGACGGCGGCACCCACGAGGAGGGCTTCAAGAACAGCCTGACCCGCGTGTTCAACGATTACGGCCGCAGCCACGGCCTGCTGAAGGATAAGGACGAGAACCTGTCCGGTGCGGACGTGCGCGAGGGCCTGATCTGCGTGATCTCTGTCAAGCTGCAGGAGGCAGAGTTTGAGGGCCAGACCAAGGCAAAGCTGGGCAATACCGAGATCCGCACCCTTGTTTCCAACATGGTCTACTCCAAGCTGATGGAATTCTTTGAGGAGAACCCCGGCGTGGCAAAGGCCATCTTTGAAAAGGCCACCCAGGCCGCCCGCGCCCGCGCCGCTGCCAAAAAGGCCCGCGAACTGGTGCGCCGCAAGAGCGCATTGGAGACCAGCCGGATGCCCGGCAAGCTGGCAGACTGCCGCGAAAAAGACCCCAGCCGCACCGAAATCTTCATCGTCGAGGGCGATTCTGCAGGCGGTTCCGCCAAGATGGGCCGTGATTCTGCCATTCAGGCCATCCTGCCGCTGTGGGGCAAGATGCTGAACGTGGAAAAGGCCCGCGCCGATAAAATTTACGGCAACGACAAGCTGATGCCCGTTGTGCTGGCACTGGGCTGCGGCATTGGTGACGAGTTCGATATCTCCAAGCTGCGCTACGATAAAGTGTTCATCATGGCCGATGCCGATGTGGATGGCTCCCACATCTGCACCCTGATGCTCACCTTCTTCTTCCGCTATATGCGCCCGCTCATCGAGCAGGGCCATGTGTATGTGGCCCAGCCGCCCCTGTTCAAGGTGCAGAAGGGCAACACCATCAAATATGCCTACAACGACGCCGAAATGGCCGTGCTTTCGCAGGAAATGCCCGGCGCAAAGGTGAACCGCTATAAGGGCCTTGGTGAGATGAACCCCGAACAGCTGTGGGAGACCACCATGAACCCCGATAACCGCGTGATCGTGCAGATCACCATTGACGATGCAGAAAAAGGCCGACGAAGCCTTTACCATCCTGATGGGCGATCAGGTGGAGCCCCGCCGCCGCTTTATCGAGACCAACGCCCAGTACGCAAAGCTGGACGTGTAAGAAAACCCTCTCAGGCGCTGACGCGCCAGATTCCCCCTTTTGTCACCTACGGTGACATCTTCCCTCAAGGGGGGAGCTTCAGGGCAAAAAGATAAACTTTTCCTTCTCACGCAAAAAAAGCTCCCCTTTTCGGGGAGCTGGCAATGCCGTAAGGCATTGACTGAGAGGGTATGATCCTACGGAGGAAATAATGGAAGAAGATTATGTGATGATACCGGGCAGCGGAACCAAAAAGATCATCCGCGATGTGAAAAAGGAGATCGAGACCGCATTCCTGGACTACTCCATGTCGGTCATCGTGTCCCGCGCCCTGCCCGATGTGCGCGACGGTTTGAAGCCTGTTCACCGCCGCATTCTGTACACCATGCACGAGCGCGGCAACGACCCCAGCCATCCCTACCGCAAATCCGCCGACACCGTTGGTGCGGTGCTGGGCTCCTACCATCCCCACGGCGACGCATCGGTCTACGATGCCATGGTCCGTCTGGCACAGGACTTCTCTCTGCGCTATCCGCTGGTGGATGGTCAGGGTAACTTTGGTTCTGTGGATGGCGACCCCCCGGCTGCCTACCGTTACACCGAGGCCCGCATGAGCCGCATGGCGGTGGAGATGCTGACCGATATCGAGAAGGACACCATCGACTGGGACCCCAACTTTGACGAGACCAAGAAGGAGCCCAGCGTGCTGCCCTGCCGCTTCCCCAACCTGCTGGTCAACGGCAGTCAGGGCATTGCGGTCGGCATGGCCACCAACATCCCGCCCCACAACCTGAGTGAGGTCATTGACGGCTGCATCGCCTATATCGACGACCCGGACATCGACCTGCCCGGCCTGATGGAATACATCAAGGGCCCGGACTTCCCCACTGCCGGCATCATTATGGGCCGCAGCGGCATCCGCGCCGCCTACGCCACCGGCCGGGGCAAGATCACCCTGCGGGGCCGCGCCACCATCGAGGAGACCAAGAACGGCCGCACCCAGATCATCATTACGGAAATTCCGTATATGGTCAACAAGGCCCGTCTCATTGAGAACATGGCCGACCTTGTCAAGGAGAAGCGCATTGAGGGCATCACCGGCCTGAACGATGAGACCAACCGCAAGGGTATGCGCATCGTGGTGGACATCCGCAAGGATGCCAACGCACAGGTCATCCTGAACCAGCTGTACCAGTACACCCAGCTGCAGGATACCGTGGGCGTCATCATGCTGGCCATCGACCACAAGGTGCCGAAAGTCCTCACCCTGAAGCAGATGCTCCAGAAATACGTGGAATTTCAGGACGAGGTGGTGCGCCGCCGCACCCAGTACGACCTGAAAAAGGCCAAGGAGCGCGCCCACATTCTGGAAGGCCTGAAGAAGGCCACCGACATTGTGGATGAGCTGATCGCCACCATCCGTGCCTGCAAGGGCGGCATGAGCGAGGCCAAGGCTGCCATCATGGAGCAGTTCGGCTTTGACGACCCGCAGGCAGATGCCATCGTCAAGCTGCAGCTGGGCCGTCTGGCAGGCCTTGAGATCCTGAAGATCGAGGAAGAGCTTGCCAGCCTGCAGGCCAAGATCGAGAACTGGGAAGCCATTCTGGCCGACGACGCCCGTGTGCTTGCCATCGTCAAGGAAGAGCTGCTGGAAATGAAAAAGCGCTTCGGCGACGAGCGCCGCACCGAGATCCAGTCCGTGACCGGTGAGGTGGATATCGAGGATCTGATCGCCGAGGAACAGTGTGTCTACACCCTGACCGAGGCCGGCTATATCAAGCGCCAGCTCAAGGCCACCTATCAGGCACAGCGCCGCGGCGGACGCGGCATCTCCGGCATGACCCGCAAGGAAGAGGATATCGTGCAGGAGATGTTCGTAGGCTCCACCCACGACTATGTGCTCTTTGTCACCGACCGTGGCCGCCTGTTCCGCATCAAGGGCTACACCATCGCCGAGGGCAGCCGCACCAGCAAGGGCATGAACATCGTCAACCTGCTGCAGCTGGCCGAGGGCGAAAAGGTCACCAACATGATCTGCCAGTCGAAGGAAGCCGACACCGAGGGCGGCTTTGTGACCATAGGTCACGAAGCAGGGCCTCATCAAGCGCACCCCGCTGGAACAGTATGCTAACTATCCGTAAGTCCGGCCTGATCGGCATTGCCCTGAACGAGGGCGATGCTCTGGCATGGACCCGCCTGACCTCCGGCCACGATATGCTCATCGTTGCCACCCGCAACGGTCAGGCCATCCGCTTCAACGAAGCCGATGCACGTCCCATGGGCCGCAGCGGCCACGGCGTGCGCGCAATCCGTCTGGCCGAGGGCGATGAAGTTGTGGGCGTGTGCATCTGCCGCGAGGGCGGCACGGTGCTCACCGTCACCGAGAACGGCAAGGGCCGCCGGTCCGACATCGACACCTACCGCATCACCGCCCGCGGCGGCAAGGGCATCCGCAACTACGATGCCGCCAAGGATAAGGTGGCTGCGGTCAAGATCGTGGACGATGTGGATGATGTGCTGCTGAGCAGTCAGGAGGGCATCATCATCCGTCTGCACGCCAACGAGATCCCGCTGCAGAGCCGCTACGGCTCCGGCGTGCGGGTGATGCGCTTGGGTGAGAACGATAAGGTGATGGTACTTGCCCGCACCGACCACGACGACGAGGCCCAGACCGAGCAGATCGACACCTCCGATGCCGATGCAGAGCCGACTGCCGAGCAGCTTGCAGCCATGGAAGCTGCAGATGCTGCCGCCGCTGCAGAAGCCCCGGAAGCAGACGATAAGGGCGAAGAGTAAACCTTGAAAACACAATAAGATTTGAAAGAAGCCGCCGCGCAGAGATTTCTGCACGGCGGCTTCTTTTCAAATCCATCCAAACCATGTATAATAGAAATAGCGTGTGAGGAATAAAAATAAACACAGAAAGTGGTTTAAGGAACATGACAGAGCAAAAAAAATCCCCGGAGATCAGCATCATCGTGCCGGTGTATAAGGTGGAAAAATACCTGAACGAATGCATTGATTCCATTCTGGCACAGACCTTTACGGATTTTGAGCTGATCCTGGTGGACGATGGCTCCCCGGACAACTGCCCTGCCCTGTGTGATGCAGCGGCGGAAAAAGACAGCCGCGTGCGGGTGATCCATAAAATCAACGGAGGTGTAAGCACAGCTCGCAATGCGGGTTTGGCAGCTGCACAGGGAAATTGGATCGGCTTTGTGGACCCGGATGACTTTGTAGACAAGACTTACTACGAAAAATGCTGCGGGCAGCAAAGCAGGCAGGTGCTGAACTTGCAGTCTGCAACGAAGTTTTTATGGAAGAGGATGGAAGTCTTTGTGATTATCAGGAACAGCCTTTACGTACAGAAGTGCTTTCCCGTGAGGAAGCAATACACCGCATCCGCCTTACGCCGTTGATTCAGGCAGCAACAAGACTGCATCGGAGAGATGTGCTGGAAGGAATCGTTTTTCCTGTGGGCAAAAAACTATGAAGATGCATTTACCACACCGGAAATCATTGAACATGCAACAGCTGTGGCTTGTATAAAGGAAAAACTGTATCATTACCGGCTGCATCCGGCAAGCATCATGCATGGAAAGGTCACCTTGAAAAAATCTGGATGAGATCGATGCAAACTACGGCCTTCTTGCTTGTGCGCTCAAGTATGGAAAAAAAGACACAGCATTCCTGCAGTATGTACTGATGAAACGCATGCTCCGAAACACAAAAAAAAATCTGCCACCCAAACAGAGAAACAGTGAACGGGTTCAGAAGGCGGAAGCGTGCTTGAAAAAAGCAGGCAGAGAGGTTCGTCAACAGGGGGCCTGTACCCTGCGCAACGCAGCAGAAACCGCACTCTGCATTGCAAACCCGCAGTTCTACTTCAACTTTAAGTACCGGAAATAAAACTGAATTCCGAATGGGAGAAATACTGTGAGTGAAAGAACAGAAAGTGGAAGACCGGAGATCAGCATCATCGTGCCAGTGTATCAGGTGGAAAAATATCTGAATGAGTGCATTGATTCCATCCTTGCTCAGACCTTTACAGATTTTGAACTGATCCTTGTGGATGATGGCTCACCGGACAACTGCCCTGCCCTGTGCGATGCAGCAGCAAAAAGGGACAGCCGCGTGCGGGTGATCCATAAGCAAAACGGCGGTGTAAGCACAGCCCGCAATGCGGGTCTGGATGCAGCACAGGGAAATTGGATCGCGTTTGTGGATTCGGATGATACGGTGGAACCGGAGTATCTGGAAAAAATGCATAAGGCAGCGCTGAAAATGGGTGCAGATTTTGCAATCTGCAGCAGTCAGTGCATTGATGAAACGGGCAAAACGCTTGCGGGCGGAGAACATCGCCTTTTGAACGAGTTTTTGCCGCAGGAGGAAGTTCTGCGCCGGATGGTGGTGTCGGATTTTCAGGTTCCGTGGAATAAGCTTTATCGCCGAAAACTGCTGGAAAATCTGCGCTATCCAGAAAACAAGGCGTTTGAAGATACCTGTCTCATGCCGGTCATTTACGCAAGAGCGGCTTCTGCCTGCGGTGTATGGGATTTTTTATACAATTACCGCATCGTTACCGGCAGTGCCATGCACCGCAAGACTACCTTGAAAACACTGGACTGGGTGGAAGCATGGTACCGCCTGTTTGATGTGCTGTACCAAAACGGCATCCGAGATGCTTTGTGTGCAGCCTATCGCCCGATTTTGACTGCCGTGTGGGACATCTGGCTGCACCTGACACCGGAAGAGCGCAAAAGCCCCCGGATGAAGGAAGCCTTTGCGTATGAGCGTACAGCCCGCCATCGGCTGATGCAAGCCCGCGGCGTAACACTAAAAAAATTTGTGGGCGGCAGTGGTCTGCGCTGCATCGGCCTGCAGTTATCTGGATCTATGCCGCAAAAGGGCGGAAAGACGGCAGAAAACGACCTGAAGCAATGAGGAGTTTATTGTGCAGGAACAACATAAAAAACAGCCGGAGATCAGCATCATCGTGCCGGTATATAAGACAGAGCGTTTTCTGAGCGCCTGCATCTCTTCCATCCTTGCCCAGACCTTCACGGATTTTGAGCTGATCCTGGTGGACGATGGCTCTCCGGACAGCTGCCCTGCTTTGTGCGATGCCGCAGCGGCAAAGGACAGCCGCATCCGGGTCATCCACCAGAAGAATCGTGGCCTGAGCGTGGCACGCAATGCCGGGCTGGACGCGGCAGAGGGCGAATGGATCGCCTTTGTGGATTCAGACGACACCATCACGCCGGACTTCTGCGCAAAGCTTTACCATGCGGCGCAGGAGGCCGGTGCACAGATGGCCGTGTGCAATTACCGGCAGGTGGACGAAGCCCTGACCCCCATCCGGAAGCAGTATCTGCATGTGCGGCGGGAGGTGCTGACCCCGGAGCAGGCGTTGGAGCACAGCACCCTTCTGCCCTACATGGTGGTGTGGAACAAGCTGTACCACCGCAGCATTTTTGCGCAGCTGCGCTTTGCAGAGGGCAAGCTGAACGAGGACACCCTGCTGATCGCCTACGCCTACGAAAAAGCGGACAGAATCGCTAATATCCCGGATGCGCTGTACCTTTACCGCAAGGTGGCGGGCAGCATCGTCAACAGCAAAGTCACCCTGCGCAATCTCGACCGTGTGGAAAGCAAACTATACTGTGTTTGAGTGCGTACGCCGCCATGGCATCACGGGTTCGCTGTGTGAGCTGTACTGGGCACTGCTGCACTCCCTGATCGATGTGGGAATGCACCTGACCGCCGAAGAGCGCCGGAGTGCCCGGATGCAGCAGGCGCGGGAGTACGAGCGCTGCGCCCGCCGGGCCTTGCGTCAGGAACATGCTGTTACCCTGAGGGCACTGGGCAACACCCTGTGTTTTATTATTTCACAGGACTGGTATTTTGCCCGCCGATGGAAAAATACCGTGTAACCGCGCAGGTTTGTCTGGACTTCCCTGCAAAGATATGCTACAATGGCAAAACAATCACAAATACCCGTGGGGGAGTAGCAGGCGCTTTTGCAGGGCGCAGCAAGTCAGCATGATGACCGTTGGTTCCGGTCTGGCTTGCTTTCATTTGCGAGACTCATGTGCTTTGGTGCGAGTACCACGCCCATTCCACATCGAGTCAGTTTGTAAAAATCCGACCCGGAATTGGCGAAATGCGCGCCGATTCCGGGTCTTTTGTCTGCCCACCAATTCCGGTCAAATCAGGAGGCATCGTTATGGAATGGAGTTTTTTGTTTTTCTTCAACAGCGCCCTGCTGGGCGTGGGCCTTGCCATGGATGCGTTTTCCGTCTCGATGGCAAACGGTCTGCATGACCCGCAGATGTCCCGCCGCAGGGGCGTCCAGATCGCAGGCACCTTCGCCATCTTTCAGGCTGTCATGCCCATGACGGGCTGGGTCTGCGTCCACACCATCGTGGAGCTGTTCTCTTCGTTTGAAAAGTTCATCCCCTGGATCGCCCTCATCCTGCTGGGCTACATCGGCGGTAAAATGCTCATGGAGGGCATCAAGGGCGAAGAGGCCGAGGAAGCCGCTGAGCTGAGCGCGGGCGCACTCTTCATGCAGGGCGTCGCCACCAGCATCGACGCGCTGTCGGTGGGCTTCACCATCTCGGAGTACGGCTGGTTCATGGCTCTGGTC
>ENA-OQMX01000285-OQMX01000285.1-human-gut-metagenome-genome-assembly--contig:-NODE-285-length-12876-cov-3.111303_pt1 | contig 12876 bp, 12 predicted proteins | sample MGYA00242622_ERZ504866 | MGnify/ENA primary metagenome ERZ504866 (study PRJEB26092, sample SAMD00036422) | human gut metagenome | host: Homo sapiens | study: EMG produced TPA metagenomics assembly of...
AGGCCTCCCCGGGCGGCAAGCAAAAGGGACTGGTTAATTGTCCGCTTGTCATTTAGTTTAGTAACGGTCTATTCAGTAGTCAGATTTCTAGATCTGTAGATAGCCGCAGCAGCATCTTCCAGATAAAACCGCCAAAATAATCCTGTCTTGTTTTGGCAGGTTTCCCGTGGGGCGGGCACTGATGAAGTTTATCGCGAGTTCCGCACGAACAGGAGGCCACTTAATGTGGCCTCCGTCGTGAGCAGGACTGTAGAGCAGGAAACTTCATCAGTGCCCGCCCCACGGGAAACCGGCGGGATAGACCGGTTCAGATGGGGCTTTGATGCATGGGTGGTCTGTTGGTGGGCAAATGGGTATCATACTGTGGTTACTGCATCGACTCTGTGATGCATGTTTGTACGTTCCCGGCGGTCGGTTTGCCAGAAGCGCCCCGTCGGTTGTTCCAGACCCGTTTCGAAGAAAGGAAACCACACGAACCTATGGCAGCTAAAAAATCATCTCCCTTGAAGATCATTCCGCTCGGCGGCCTTGACGGCATCGGCAAGAACATGACGGTCTTCGAGTGCGGCGACGACATGGTGCTCGTCGACGCTGGCCTCATGTTCCCCGACGACTCCCAGCCCGGTATCGACCTGGTGCTTCCCGACTACACCTATGTCCTGGAGAACGAGGAGAAGCTCCGCGGCATCGTCGTCACCCACGGGCCACGAGGACCACACCGGTTCGCTTCCGTACCTGCTGCAGGACCTCAACAACAAGGTGCCCATCTTCTCGAGCAAGCTGACGCTCGGCTTTATTGAGGGCAAGCTCTCCGAGTTCCGCATTCGCGCGCCCAAGTTCCGTGAGGTCAAGGGCGGCAGCCACGTCAATCTCGGTGGCATCTCGCTCGACTTCTTCTCCATGACGCACTCCATTCCGGGTGCTTTGGGCGTGTTTATTCGCACCAACCAGGGCACCGTTATGCACACGGGCGACTTTAAGCTCGACCAGACGCCCATCGACGGCGTCACGCCCGACTATGCCGCCATCAGCCGCTTTGCCAAGCAGGGCATCGACCTGCTGCTTTCCGACTCCACCAACGCCACGGTTCCTGGCTTTACCAAGTCCGAGGCCGAGGTCGGCCCCAACCTGCTGCACGCCATCAAGAACGCGCCGGGCCGCGTGTTCGTCGCGTCGTTCTCGAGCCACATCCATCGCCTGCAGCAGATCTGCGATGCCGCCCGCAAGTGTGGCCGCAAGGTCGTCGTGACCGGACGTTCCATGCTCACCAACACCCGCGTGGCGCGTGAGCTTGGCTATCTCAACATCGACGATGCCGATATCATCGATGCCTTCGATATCGATAACCTGCCCGACGATAAGATCGTCGTCATGTGCACCGGTTCTCAGGGCGAGCCGCTGTCGGCCCTGTCCCGCATGGCCAACGGCGAGCACAAGACGCTTTCTATCCACGAGGGCGATACCGTCATCCTCTCGGCAACTCCCGTTCCCGGCAACGAGAAGGCAGTTCAGCAGGTCGTCAACAGCCTGGCCAAGCTTGGCTGCGACGTCTGGGATAAGAATCGCGCCCTCGTCCATGTCTCGGGCCATGGCAGCCAGGAGGAGCTCAAGCTTCTGATGGCCATGGCCAAGCCCACCTACTTTATGCCGGTTCACGGCGAAGCCGTGCATCTGCGCGCCCATGCCCAGCTTGCCCGTAAGATGGGCATCAAGGACGATCACATCTTTATCCTTGATAACGGCGACACGCTCGAGATGCGTGGCGGTATCGTCAAACGCGGTGCGCCCGTCGAGTCCGGCGTCGTTTATGTCGACGGTCTGCGCATCGGCGACACCGACCCCATCGTCCTTCGCGATCGCCAAAAGCTCGCCAACGACGGTATGGTCACGGCTGTTGCCATCGTCTCGCTCAAGCACAAGAAGATCGAGGCTATCGAGTTCTCGGGCCGCGGCGTTTCGTTTGCCATCGACGACCAGTTCTCCGAGGATGCCTCCGCAGCCATCATGAAGACGATCGAGAAGGGCAAGTTTAGCTTTACCAGTAGCGGCTCCGATGCCATTCGCAAGGCCGTGCGCGATTCGCTCTCCAACTTTATCTGGAGCCGCACGCGCACCCGTCCGATGATCATCCCAGTCGTCATGGAGGTTTAGTTTGGCGCGCGGATCTGCACAAAACGCCAAAGGCAACAAATCCAACAACCAACCGGCATCTGCTAAGGGTGCCGGTTCCCATCTGCGTGCCAATAAGGGCCACGAGTCCGAGTTCGATGAGTTCGAACCCCTGGTCGAGCCTTCGGCCAATCGCGATATCGCCGGCGTTATCATTGCCGTTTTGGCGATTGCGTCCTTCATTGCCGTGATTTCTCCGGCAACGGCACCCGTGACAGCTGCGGTTGCCGGTTTCTATCACCTCGGCTTTGGCCTGGGCGCCTACGTGCTGCCGATCGTCATCTTGCTGTTTGCCGCCACGCTCTTTTTGGGTGAGGACTCGCCGCTCAACATTCGCTCGGTCGCGGGTGGTGCCGTGGTCTTTGTGGCCATTGTTTCTATCCTATCGTTGATGGTTCCGGGTACGACCGACTCGTGCGACCTCATGTTTACGCCGCAGAACCTTTCCGCCTCGGGCGGCTACATTGGCGCCTTTATCGCAAGTGCCTTGCAAAACGCCCTGGGTAAACCTATCGCTATGGTTGTCTTGCTGGGCCTTGTCGTCGTTGGCCTGGTCATCATTGGCTTTTCGGTGGGTGGCGTTTTGCGCTCCGCACGTGATCGCGCTGCCGATTTTGCCGAGCGCCGTCGTGCCGATGTCAACGCGAGCCCGTGGGGCGATGAAGAGGCCCTGTCGGTTCCCGGCGTTGCCCGTCCGCACCTGAGCATTCTGCGCCAGAAGGGGGCTGACGCCGCGGTGACCACGTTCATGGGTGGCGATGCCGACCCGGTTTTGGATGACGACGAGGACGATTGACCCGTTTGTCGACGTGTCCGAGGCCGTGGAGGCCGAGCGCGCCAAGACCACGCTGCTGCCGCGTCGCCATGCCAAGAAGGGCAAGGCCGCGCCCAAGCTCAACACGAGCGAGCCTGACCCGTCTTGGTCCGATAGCGAAATTGAACTCACTGAGGGCGATGACGATTACGACGAGGCTCCGCTCGAGACCGCCAAGACCACCTTGCTGCCGCGTCGCCGCGCCAACGCAGGACAGGTCACCGGACAGTTTTCGATGGAAGACGACCCGGACAAGGCTGACGAGTCAGAGCCGCCATTTGCCGTGAATCCCGTTTCGGCAGCTCCGCAGATCCCTGACTTCCTAAAGCATCCCAAGGTTTCCGATGCCTCCGCCCCCACGGCTTCCGCTGCTCCTGTTGCAGCCGGCGATGGGGGAGCGGACGGTACCAATGCCGATGCCGAGGGCGACCAAGAGGACGGCCTCAAGCTTCCGCCGCTCGAAATCCTGCATGCCAACCCGCAGTCGGCGTCCTCCGCGTCTTCTGACAAGGAGCTGGAACAGACTGCCGAGTCGTTGCAGTCCACCTTGCTTGAGTTTGGCCGTAGCGCCCGCGTCGTCGGCTGGATTGCCGGCCCCACGGTCACGACTTTTAAGCTGCAGCCCGGTGAGGGCGAGCGCGTGAGCAAGATCTCGAGTCTCGAGGACGATATCGCGCTTTCGCTTGCCGCCCAGTCGGTGCGCATCTTTGCGCCGATTCCCGGCACCTCGCTCGTTGGTATCGAGATTCCCAATCGCAAGCGTCAGAACGTCAACCTAGGCGACGTACTTCCCTATGTGAAGGGCGGTCCGCTCGAGCTTGCCATCGGTCGCGATGCCGAGGGCACGCCGGTTGTCGCCGACCTCGCCAAGATGCCCCATCTGCTGATCGCCGGTACCACGGGTTCCGGTAAGTCGGTCATGATCAACTCCATCATCACGACCCTGCTCATGCGCGCGCTTCCCGAGGACGTTCGCTTGATCATGGTCGACCCCAAGCGCGTCGAGCTCGCAGGCTATAACGGCCTGCCGCACCTTTACGTGCCCGTAGTGACCGAGCCCAAGCCAGGCCCGCGAGTGCCTTGCAGTGGGCGGTGTCCGAGATGGAGCGCCGCCTGAAGGTCTTCGAGCGCCTTAACGTGCGCAAGATCTCGACCTATAACGAAAAGCAGGCCGCCGGCGAGTTTGAGCATTACGATAACCCGCCGCAAAAGATGCCCTATCTGGTCATCATCATCGACGAGCTTTCGGACCTGATGATGGTAGCCGGCAAGGATGTCGAGGCCTCGATCGTCCGTATCGCCCAGCTGGGCCGTGCTGCCGGTATTCACCTTATCGTGGCTACGCAGCGCCCCAGCTCCAACGTGGTGACGGGCCTTATTAAGGCCAACATCACCAACCGTATCGCCTTTAACGTGGCTACGGGCATCGATTCCCGCGTCATTATCGACCAGATGGGCGCCGAAAAGCTTACTGGTTTGGGCGACATGCTGTTCTCAAAAGTCGACTGGGGCAAGCCCCGCCGTATCCAGGGCTGTTTTGTCTCGGACGACGAGATCAACGAGATCGTCGAGTTCGTTAAGTCGCAAAGCGAGCCCGACTACCACGAGGAGATCCTGTCTGCCGTGGCGCCCGCTTCCATGTCCATGGCTGGTGGCGGCGTTGTTCGCACGGGCGTTGCCGAGCCGCAAGATGACGACCCTCTTATCTGGGAGGCCGCCCATATTGTGGTGGAATCGCAGCTGGGCTCCACATCTGGGCTGCAACGCCGCCTCAAGGTTGGCTATGCGCGCGCCGGGCGTATTATGGACATGCTGGAAGAAAAGGGTGTCGTCGGCCCGCCCGATGGTTCCAAGCCGCGCGAGGTCCTGCTGGACGAGGAGGGGCTTGCCGCGCTGGAGTCTGTCGACGCCGAGATGGCACGTGAAGATCGTGAGTTTGGAGGATTCTGATGGCTGCACGCTTTGGTGACATGCTGCTCGAGCAGCGTCGCCGGATGGGCCTTTCCATCCAGCAGGTTGCCAACACCATCAAAATCAGGCCGCAGATCATCGAGTTTTTCGAGACCGGTAACTTTGCATCGATGCCCCCGCGCGGCTATGCGCAGGGCATGATTTCGAGCTATGCTCGCTTTTTGGGGCTTAACCCGCGCGAGGTCGTCAACGCTTATTTTGATGACCTCATGGCATATGAACGCGAGACCTCGCAGCAGGGCGGTCGTTTTCAGGATGCTGCCGGCTACGTTAACTCGCGTTCGTCGGTCGATAACGGACGCTTTCTGATGGTTCAGGGTGGTCGCTCGACGCGGTACGGCCAGCGCCCTCCGCAGGCGGGCTATATCACCGAGACGGGCTCCAGCGAGGAGATTCGTTCTCAGCGAGATCGCTTTCGCAGTACGCCCATGCCTGATGACCGTGCGCTTCCCGCCGCTCGCGGGTTGAGTCGCGATCCCCGCGCCGGTTACGGCGACGGTGGCTACTCCGGTCGTGGTTATCGCGGAGTTTCTGCCGGGCGTTCCCACGGTGGTTACGCCGACGCCGATACCACGCAGGTGACGCCGCGCCTCCGTTCGCAATCGCAGCCTTACGGGCAGCGCTCTTCGGCGCCTCGCTCTGGCCAGCGTGGCTATCAGAACCGTGGTGAGCTTGCGCCGCGTTCTGGCCAGCGCGGCTCGCAGAGCCAAGGCGGCTATCGTGGTCGTCCCGATAGCGGTCGCGGCCGTATGCCGCAGGGGAATGGGCGTGGCGGCTCCAGTCGCGCACGCAGCGGCGGGCGCGTCTCCCAGAACAACGGACTCGATCCGCGTATCGTTTACGCAGGCATCGGTGCCGTTGCGCTGCTGCTGATTTTGCTCATCGTGGTCCTCCTGCGTGGCTGCGGCTCTTCTGCACCCGAGTCGACGCCTGAGACGCCCGCGGCCACCAAGACGACGACCAAGAAGTCTTCCAAGAAGACCGAATCTGTTGACGAGGATGAAGGCACCGACGAGGCGACGGATTCTGCCGATTCCGATGCCGCCAAGGCGACGGTAAAAAAGGAAGAGGACGAGGTCATCAAGGTCAAGGTTTCCGTTGCCAAGGGCAAGACCGCCTGGATTGAGGTCAAGGTCGACGGTAAATCGGTCTACGGCGCCCAGGCGACCGGTCCCTTTGAGCAGGAGTACACGCCCGAGTCCTCGATCGAGATCACCACGTCCAAGCCCTCCGATGTTACGGTTACCAAGAACGGTGAAAAGGTTCGCTACGACACCAAGACGTCGGGTGTGGCGCGCGTGACCATTACCGTTCCCAAGAAGGAGACCGAAGAGTCCGAGGATGGCGAGAGTACCGACGGCACTGATGCTGCCGACGGCACCGACGCCCAGTCTACCGACGGTACCGACGCCCAATCTGCCGACGGTACCGACACGGCATCCGATGGCCAGACTGCAAACGATTCAGATGACTATTCGTACGACAGCTACTAAGGCTCCCCGTACCGAAAGGAAGAACCATGGCTAAAGATTCCAGCTTCGACGTTGTGTCCGAGGTCAATATGCAGGAGGTCGATAACGCCTTCCAGCAGACCACCCGCGAGATCTCTCAGCGCTATGACCTCAAGGACTCCGGCGCCACCATCGAGCTTTCGAAGGGCGACATGCTCTTTACGATCAATGCCCCGGCCGATTTTGTCTCCAAGCAGATCATTGACGTGTTGAGCTCTAAGCTCATCAAGCGCGGCATCGACCTCAAGGCTGTCTCTTGGGACGCGCCGCAGGCGGCTTCGGGCGGTACCGTGCGCGTGTTTGGCCATATCGTCGAGGGCATTGACCAGGCGACCGCCAAGAAGATCAATAAGGACATCAAGGATCAAAAGCTCAAGGTCAAGGTGATCATCGAGGCCGATAAACTGCGCGTTACCTCGGCCTCTAAGGATGCTCTTCAGACGGTGATTCAGTTCCTGCGCGACCAGGACTACGGCCAGCCGCTGCAGTTTACCAATTATCGCTAATTTACTCGAAAGGACCGCTCTCCAACATGGATACTCCGTTGGGTTCTGTACTCTATATCACGCTTGGCTGCGCCAAGAACGAGGTCGATACCGACCGCATGCGTTCGCTGCTGACCGCTGCGGGCTACGAGGAGGCATTCGATCCGCAGGATGCCGATATCGCTATCGTCAACACGTGCTCGTTTCTCGCCTCGGCGACGTCCGAGAGCATCGAGACCACGCTCGAGCTCGCTAACGAGGTGCAGGACGGCGTTCGCGCCTGCCCCATCGTCATGTGCGGTTGCGTGCCGTCTCGTTATGGCGATGACCTGCCCGATGAGCTCCCCGAGGTCGCGGCCTTTGTGAAGGCCGATGAGGAAGACGGTATCGTCTCTGTCATCGATGACGTACTGGGCGTGGAGCGCGAGATCGCAGCCTATATCCCGCAGGTCAAGCGTACCGTCGAGGGCGCCGTTGCCTACGTCAAGATTTCCGATGGCTGTAATCGTTTTTGCAGCTTCTGCATGATTCCCTACATTCGCGGTCGCTATCATTCGCGTAGTGCCGAGAGCATTATCTCCGAGGTGCGCGACCTGGTTGCCGGCGGCGTACGCGAGATCGTGCTGATTGGCCAGGACACGGGCATTTGGGGCACCGACTTTGCCGACGAGGACGTCGCCGAGGGCTCGCCGCGCAATCTGGCGCAGTTGCTGCGTGCCGTCGCCGAGGCCGTGCGCCCGCACAACGTCTGGGTCCGCGTGCTCTATCTGCAGCCTGAGGGCATGACCGACGAGCTTATCGAGACGATTCGCGATACGCCCGAGGTGCTTCCCTATATCGATATCCCCGTGCAGCACTGCGACGCGCGCATCCTCAAGGCCATGCGTCGCTCCGGTTCGCGCCAGGAGCTCGAGGATCTGTTCCGCGACCTTCGCGAGCGCATCCCCGGCATCGTGATTCGCTCCACGGCCATGGTCGGCTTCCCGACCGAGTCCGACGAAGAGTTCCGCGACCTTATCGACTTTATGGACACCGTTGGCTTTGACTACACGAGCGTTTTCGCCTACTCGCGTGAGGAGGGCAGCCTGGCCGCCAAGATGGAAGGCCAGGTCGATGAGGAGGTTAAGCTCGAGCGCGCCCAGGAGGCCATGGATCTGGCCGAGTCGCTCGGTTTTGCCGCCACGGCAGCCCATGTGGGTGAGCGCGCCCAGGTGATCGTCGATGGCATCGAGGAGACCGAGGACGGCGCCGAGCTGATCGGTCACGCCTGGTTCCAGGCGCCCGATTCCGATGGCGCGGTGCATCTGGACGCCAGCGAGGCGTCCGTGGGCGATATTCTGACTGTCGAGTTTACCGATAGCTTCTGCTATGAGCTTATCGGTCATGTTGTGGAGTAGGAGAGCGTCGTGGCAAACGAGAGTAATAAGGAACTGACGAGTGTTTGGACGCCCGCCAACATCGTGACGTGCGTTCGCATCGTCTTTATCCCGGTGTTCATGATCGTCTCGGCCCTGTCTCACGCGAGCGTTGCCGGTACGGACTGGAGCACCTTCGACGGCCCGCTCGCCGCCGCTGCCTTCATTCTGTATGTGATCCTGTCGTGCACCGATAAGGTCGACGGCTATCTGGCGCGCTCGCGCAACGAGATCACTGATTTTGGCAAGTTCTTGGACCCCATCGCCGATAAGCTGCTCGTGTTTTCGGCCCTGCTGCTGTTCCTTGATTTTGGCGCGGTGACCGTGTGGTCCGTGTTCATCATCCTGTTCCGTGAGCTGCTGGTGAGCGCCCTTCGCATGGTCGCGAGTGCTGCCGGTGTAGTCGTTGCCGCCGATAAGCTCGGCAAGTACAAGACGGCGACCACGATGGTCTCCATCTGCGGCTATCTGTGCGTCTTTGCGATGGCCGGCCTTCAGCTGGGGCCGGTGTCGCTGCTGCTCGGTGTCTATTCGGTGTCGCGCTTCCTGTACGTCATCGCCGTGATTTTGACCATTGTCTCGGGCGCCCAGTACTTCTGGAACTGTCGCAAGATCGTCTTTTCGGTCTAGGTCCTGGTGGGTATGACGGAGTCTTATTTGCAGATCGCCGCAAACAACGAGGAGCTGGCGCGCGACATTGTCGAGCGCGCGAGTGCCCGTGGTGTGACGGTGTCGACGGCGGAGTCGCTGACGGCGGGCATGATCGCCTCGACGATTGCCGATATCCCGGGTGCCTCGGCGGTGCTTCGTGGCGGTGCGGTGACCTACTGCGATGAGATCAAACATCGCGTGCTCGGCGTCGAGCAGGAAACGCTCGATCGGTTTAGCGCCGTGTCGCACCAGACGGCGCGCGAGATGGCCGTGGGCTCGCTGGACCTCTATCAGAGCGATGTGGCCGTGAGCGCAACGGGCTACGCTGGGCCCGGTGGCGGCACTGAGCAAGACCCCGCCGGTACGTTCTATATTGGGTGGGCGTATCGTGCGGCCGATGGGGGAGCGCCGGTTGTCGAGTCTGCGCGCTGTCATTACGAGGGCGATCGGTCGCGCGTTCGGGCCCATGCGGTCACGGAGGCTTTGGAGCGCATTGTCCGCGTGCTCAATTCTATGGAATAGACGTGGTTTAAGGGGCCTTAGGGCCCCTTAATTGTGGAGATAGGGACCTTTGGCGGGAATTACGTTTTCGCTGGTACAAGGCCTCAATTTATTCGAGCGCGTCTAATTGTGATTGGCGTGGTCAAGCGTTTGGTCGGTGATTGGTCGGCGTTTGGTCGGGTTTTGGAATGGCCGGGTGCATATGATGAATCTGAACGGTTGACCACGAACAGCCGTTCGTTTATTATCGTTTCAGGTTGTTAAGAGGAGGGCTATTCATGGCCAAGAATTCAGGTCCCGTACGTACCGTTCATGCACGCACGACGGGTAAAGAGCGCGACGAGATGATCGCCACCACCAAGGCCGAGATTGAGAAGAAGTTCGGCCAGGGCTCTATTATGAGGTATGGTGACGGCGGTCCCGAGCTCGAGGTCGAGGCTATTCCGACGGGCTCTCTGGCGCTCGATGCCGCCTTGGGTATCGGCGGCGTTCCGCGTGGCCGTATCGTCGAGATTTATGGCCCCGAGTCCTCCGGTAAGACGACGCTTTCGCTCGAGATTCTTGCAGAGGCACAGGCCATGGGCGGCGTTGTGGCATTTATCGATGCCGAGCACGCGCTTGATCCCACCTATGCCGCGCGCATCGGTGTTGATATTGATGAGGTCCTCATTTCCCAGCCCGATACGGGCGAGCAGGCGCTCGAGATCGTCGATATGCTTGTGCGCTCCGGTGCCATCGACGCCATCGTCGTCGACTCCGTTGCCGCCTTGACTCCGCGTGCCGAGATTGAGGGCGAGATCGGTGACACGACAGTGGGTCTGCAGGCTCGCTTGATGAGCCAGGCACTCCGCAAGCTTGCCGGCTCGCTTTCCAAGTCCAACACGACCTGCATCTTCATTAACCAGCTGCGCGAGAAGATCGGCGTCATGTTCGGTAACCCCGAGACCACCACGGGCGGCCGTGCGCTCAAGTTCTTCTCTTCCGTGCGAATCGATATTCGCAAAATCGATACCATCAAGCTCAAGGACGAGGTTATCGGCAATCGCGTGCGTGCCAAGGTTGTTAAGAACAAGGTGGCCGCTCCGTTCCGCTCGGCCGAATTTGACATCATGTATGGCACCGGCATCTCCAAAGAGGGCTCGATTCTGGATATGGCCGTCGAGTGCGGCATCTGCAAAAAGATGGGGTCCTGGTTTGCTTATGGCGAGGACAAGCTCGGCAATGGTCGCGAGGCCGCCAAGACGTTCCTGCGCGAGCACCCCGATTGCGCCGACGAGATCGAGCACAAGGTTCGCCTTGCCTGCGGTCTTGAGTATGACGACGATGCCCCCTCTGAGGTTGAGTTGACCGATCAGCCCGCCCCCGAGGAGTTTGATGAGCTGTACGCCATCGATGGCTCCGCAATGCTCGACGATGACGACGAGTAGCGGATGCCGACATGTCGTATACGGTGACCGAGGCTACGGTCGTCTTTCCCGATAAGAAGGCGGCCTCCTCGTTCTCGAGCGGTTATGCGTCTAAAAAGCCCTGCGCGCATATCGATTGCGATTTTGAGGGCGGTTTCGAACGTTCCATTTGGATTCCCGTGCGCGTGGCGCGCCTGTACGTTAAGAACCGCCCCGATCTTCCCTGTGATTGGGATGACTTCCGCGAGGCGGTGCAGCTTATCGAACGCAAATGTGCACTCACCATGGTGACCGAGATGCTTTCGCGCCGCGATCATGCCACGGGCGAGGTGCGCGATAAGTTGGCTCGCTATGGCTTTCGACAGCCCGCGATCGATTTTGCGGTTGCTCGAGCGACCGAGTATCGGTTTTTGGACGAGAACCGTTTTTGCTCGTACTTTATCGAAGAGCGCAAACGTCGCGGCTGGGGACAGCGCAAGATCGAGGTTGAGCTCAAGCGTCGTCATGTCGTGCTTGACGATATCCCCGGGTATCCCGAGGCATATTTGCCGTGGATGACGACTTGGCCCGCGCTTCGGCCTTGCTCGCTAAACGTCGCGTCCCCGAGGTCCGTGCATTCGAAAAGCTCGTCAGATTTTTGATGGGTAAGGGTTTTTCGTATCACATCGCCGCCGATGCCGTTAGGGCACGTCTCGATGCCTTAAGCGAGGAATGCGCCGTGTAAGCATAGCACCCGTTACGCCCCTGCCGTTCACCGCTCGATTGGCGCCGTGCCGGGTGCGTTTATTTGACAGTTGTTGCGGTTCAACGTAGGATAAATACCGTCATTTGCTTTGTGATATGTGCTCATCTGTGATGAGTTTGTTTATATGTTTATCTGTATCCGACCCGCATAAGCTGCGCCCATATTACTCAAATGTCGCGAGCCGTTCGTAAGGACGGTTCGCTTTGCTGTGTAACGAATCCATAAAAAGGAGTGAGCATGCCTATCATTGCAGCGCTCGTTGGCCTCGTTTTGGGTGCCATCGCCGCCATTGCCTACATGCGCACCGCCAAGCAGGGTAGTCTTCACGAGGCCGACGAAAAGATTCAGTCGGCACACGCGCAGGCAGAGTCCCTGATCGGTGATGCAAAGCGTCAGGCCGAGACCCTCAAAAAAGAGGCTCTGCTCGAGGCCAAGGAAGAGATCATCAAGAACAAGCAGGCCGCCGAGGCCGAGGACAAGCAGCGTAAGAGCGAGATTCGCACGCTCGAAAATCGTGTGATGCAGCGCGAGGAATCGCTCGATCGTCGCAACGATGCGCTCGATAAGCGCGAACATCAGCTGTCCAGCCAGGCCGGTCAGGTCGAGAAGCGCTCTCGCGAGCTTGAGGAGCTCTGCGCCAAGCAGACTTCCGAGCTCGAGCGTATTGCCGACCTTACGCGTGAGGATGCTCACAAGGAGTTGCTCGACAAGGTCCGTGGTGAGGTTACCCACGAGGCGGCCACCATCATCCGCGAGTCCGAGCAGCAGGTCCGCGCCGAGTGCCATAAGACCGCCCAGGAGATTCTCTCCCTGGCGATTCAGCGTTGCGCCGCCGACCATACCGCCGAGGTCACCGTCACTTCCGTTCATATTCCCTCCGATGACCTCAAGGGTCGCATCATCGGTCGCGAGGGTCGCAACATCCGCACCTTTGAGCAGGTGTCCGGTGTCAACCTCGTGATTGACGACACCCCCGAGACCGTCGTGCTTTCGAGCTTCGATCCGGTCCGTCGTGAGACTGCCCGCGTGGCGCTCGAGAACCTCATTGCAGACGGCCGCATTCACCCCGCCCGCATCGAGGAGATGTATCACAAGGCCGCCGACCTGGTTCAGCAGCGTGTGCGCGAGGCTGGCGAGCAGGCCGCCTTCGATACCGGTATCCACGACCTGCATCCCGAGATCGTCAAGACCCTGGGTGCTCTTCGCTA